>JAALOO010000204.1_pt1 | contig 53473 bp, 60 predicted proteins | sample 7257641 | NCBI WGS metagenome assembly JAALOO01 (sample SAMN14085613, study PRJNA598686) | mite metagenome | biome: ENVO:01001000; feature: ENVO:01001002; material: ENVO:01001226; isolation source: single female mite from University of Michigan culture on fish food culture... ...
CCTAATGCTATCTATTGCAATAGTGTTTGTGGCGATCGCTACCGCGACCGCTACATTTTGTTAATAAAAAAATAAAACAATTAATAAAGTTTTATTTTTTGCAAACACTATTTTTTTAATAAAATCAGTATCACATTTTATAACAAACTAAAAATAACGTGATTTTTTGTTTTTAACGCTTGCTAAAAAGAATGAAATTTATTTTTTAGCAAAAAAAGATGGATGGATGATGCTGTTAAAGATATTCGTCACTAAACAAATCACGTTTTCAAATCAAATAAATTCACTTTTGCATTTGTTGTGCCTTTTTTCTGAATAATTTTTCAACCGTCGACCTCTTGCTCTACTTAGACTTTAGATTTCATTTAGTTTTTTTATTCATTTAACTTTTGTGTTTTGCACCTGTTTTTTATTTATTTGTTACACGTGCATAAAATATGGTTTGCTTATTAGCTGTTACCAAACAATATAAAAATATGAGTTTGTAAAATAGAAACAGCAAGCAGAAAATTCTAGTTTTTGCAAATTTTGTTAGCAAAACTAAAAACAACACACTAAACAACAAAAAAGTGTTTTTTGTTAGATTTTTTAACCCATTCATCATCATTACCGTTTTTCCTGATAATTTGCTAATTTTACAATGCCATTTGACGGACAAATGATGGAGTTAAAACTCCTCGTGTTTTTTTTCTTTAGTCGGTTGTTCACCTTCACTTCTCGTTCAGTTTTGATGATTGATTTGGTTTTGGCGTGGGCCGGCTTGTTTACTGCAGCAGCAACCAAAAAAGTTTGCCAACAAATATTTAAAGTGATATTTACCATTTTTATTAGCTGGCAGTAGCTATTGACAAACATAGGCAGAAACCAGGTTTGTAAAAGAAAAATGCAAAATGCAAGCAAATTGAATTTGAATACTTACAACTAAACAAAAATTTTAACTTAAACTGAATAAAACTGCAGCACACGCAACATTTGTTGTACCACTTTTTTTCTGCGTTGGTGCTATTTTTATTTTTTTTACAATTCCACGCACAACATATATTTGCACGTTTTAGCTAATGCTGCCCAAAACTCAAACAATTGTTATGTAAAAATTGAGCAGTTTTTATTAACTTTTTTAGATTTTTTTTCAGTTACCAGTCGATTTGCATGTGCATAACTAATTTTGCACTGAAAAGAAACAAATTCTGAGAATAGTAAAGAACTGCAAAAAAGCTTTTTTGTAGAGAAAAATCACCTACAAGTATTCCTTTACTCACTATTTTGTCTTATTATTACTAATGTTTTTTTGTGAACTACAACTTTACTTTTACACTTCTTTTGAACTCCTCTTCAAGTTTACGTCACCACTGGTTTTGTTTATCTACTACTTTTTGTTTTTTCCGTCGATTTCTACGGAACTTGTACTTTGGCTTTCTTTCTATCATTCATTCTCAAACTAATCAACTTGTATCACCTCCTCGATCACCTAATAGCAATTAGGAGTAATGAGAGTGCTGTTCTGAGAAACCAAGAAAGAAGAGGACATTACGCTGATGAAATAGACTTGCAATTATTCTTATTTTATTTTTTTCGTTGTTTTTGCTTCGGCTCTATTCTTTAATTCTAATTTTGGCTTCACTCCAAAACTCTTTGTTTGTCTGTCTCTATATGAACGATTGATCAACTCTCAGAAATAAAGGGGGCAACTGAACAAACAAAACAACAATAATAACAACAATTTTTACATGTAAAGCAGCCCAGGGAGTAATCATCACTGAAACAATCACAGCACTAGTGTGTGCTCCAGTCAGTTTTCATCATTTGGCTATCATTAGCATTAATTGTTTCACTTGCGCTTTTGTTCAAGAGGACGTCACTTTTCTCTTTTCTTGTTCTTTTCCTGCTGCCCTTTCCTCTTTCACTTAATTGCCATTCATTTGAAGCAAACACAAACTCACACACGTACCCAACAGCAGCAGCAGCAATTGTCAGTCTCATTTCTTTTAATTGCCGCACAATTAGTACTCAATTGCCCCCTGCTAGCACCGCCACCACTGCTTTGCAATTCTGTTAAGCCAATCAAAGTTTTTTTCTCAACAACAACCTCTTTTGCTAACAAAAACTACTTGAACAACAAAATTAAAATAATAAATCGATTTTTCAAGTAGCTCGTCGTTTATCGTCGCTAAAAAGAGTAGTTAATTGTTTGGTAATTAAAAGAAAAAGAGAAAAAACAGTTGCAAAAAACAGCACCATAACATCGAAATAAAATTGTGAATCGGCAGGGAATTTTAACAGCAAAAATGTTCGACTTCAAACTTGATCTTTTTCAATGTTATCAGTTCAATGAGCCATTGGTAATATTTTTACCCGTATTTTGACTGCTGTAAAAACACCTAATCTTTGGAATTCATCTCACATTTTGAATAGATAAGAAACAATAGTGGTGTGGCAGTCAAACTATCCTAGTAATCCTGTGCACAGAAATAAGCAATAAAAAATAAAAATATTTGAAATAAAATTGCAATTTTGTGTGTAGCGTTGTTTTGTGAGAATTGAACTGATGCAAATTTAAAATTTCTTCTTTTTCGCATTTTGATGATGTGTTTTGGGCTCAAAACTAGTGTAAGTGTTTTTGTGATAAGCTTTTAAGAGGTTAAAGTTTACTTAGAGATTTGAATAAATGTTTTTTAACGACGGTTATATGCTCTAGTTGAGCTAAGCTGGAGGTTTATTTTTGTATCTTACTTTACATGCAATTATTCAAATACACACAGCTCATCCCCAGTTGCCATCTAGTGTTTAGAAGACGAAAAATTTGGAATCGGATGATCAACAAAACTGTCAATTTACTGCGTCGATGGCGACAGCTAGTGGACGAGAATGAATAGTTTGAAAGTTGGTGAAGTTGCCAATGAAGTCTTAATTCCACTACAACACATTTTAATTTCTATTTAAAACAATTTTACAAAATTATTTAACATTTTTTTTCATGTCATTGAGTTTTTAGAAATTATTTTTTTAAATGCGCAAAGCCACAATAGATACGCCAGGCTACTGCAAAATTTTCCAAACAAATTTTTTAACTTTTTGAACAATATCATAACAAGTGGTTTTTGGCTGTTTAATTAAAATACGGAAAAAATACACAAGTTGATCAGGGAGTAAAAGTGTTTCAATCTCTAAACATTGCAGTAACTCAATTCATTTATGCTCTCCTAGAAAGCACTCCATGGATGCAGACATGGAACCGCCAAAGTGTTTATTTGACAGGATGGCCGTCGATCTGCCAATGGCTGTTGAGCCGCTGCAGCTGCTGCTGGCCATAACTGAAGAGGAAGAGTCAAACAGCTTGTACCAGCTCATCACCGTCGAGGAGAGGTCCAGCTCGTCGAGGACAATCTGCACGACGCCCATGAAAACCTTCTTCTCCATTCGACTGTAGTCGCCCCAGACTATCACCTGCAAACAAAAGAAAAAACACTAAAATTTAGTTATGAAAACCGAAAAGATTTCTTCAGGTAAGTCAGATTTACATGTATGGAGCAGCCACTGTAGTTGAGGGGAAACTGCAGCACCTGCTGAAAGAGCGGATCCAGCGTTCTCCGGGTGGCAGTGGCCGTCTTGCACTTGGCAATCACCTTGCGATTACGCAGCAGGTACACCTTCACGTAAGTGGCTTAGGCAGAAATAAAAAAAGTGTAAGGGTTTTGTTTACGCTCAACTTTTTACTGTTTGTACCTGGCAGGACGCGAGCACCACCCTTCACGCAAAGTCCCCGCGCCCGGACAATCTCCACCTCGAGCGTTTTTGCCGCTTTGATCGACTTCAACGAGAGCTGAATCTCGCCCATGCTGGAGCTGGCCACCGCCTGACGGCTGATGATCTGCCCCGGACCAAGGCCTTCAACGAAGGTTGACATGCGGTCGTCTTCCTCGTCAAAGACAGAGGCGGCGGCAACAGCAGATCCTGCTGAAGCTCGTCCGTACGGCGATAAGGGTGGCATCCAACTGAGAAATAAAAAAAAGAGAAGATGAGAAAAGTAGAAAGCAAATAAAAAACAAAAAATTCTACGATTCTACAAATCAGGCAGCTGCACTTGAGCTTCACTGCGCCTGTGTTTATCATTGCCGTTTTCACGGCTAATTTTCAATGATTGAATTTAGTCAAAGAGCTACTTTCTTTGATTGGATTGAAGTTTTTTTCAGTTTACCTGTTCAAGAACAGGACAACTGCTGACATTTTCTGCCTGCTGTTTGTCTGACTATCTGTCTATCTGTCTGTCAATGCTGAACTTTGCTATTTGTGCTTCTTATTTATTCATTGCTGATTGCTGTGTATTTAACCTTTCTTCGTTATCTGAGGGTGTTTGAAATGTCAACACTGCTATGAAGAAAAATACTGGATAAAACTGTGTGTGTATTTGTTGGTAATTGAAACGTCAAAAGCGACTGCAGTAAGTCTAGGATTTGGTCCTCTCTGATCAACCGTTTTTGATGTGCCTTAGTAAAAAAAGCAAAGTTTTAAATTAAATGTAAAGCAACTTGGAACGAAAGTTTACCGTAGACATTTCATTGACAAGTTAATTTTATCATCTCATTTTTTTCTTTTTTTCATCAAATTAACCAAGAAACATTATCATGAAATTGAAATAAAATAAAAAAATTTTAAAAGATAAAAATCAAGTTTGCAATGAAATGGTAGCTCACTTTTCTTTCGTCTCACGTTAAGCAAATATTTGAACTCGCCAGAGTATTCTCTTATAGCTCATTTTCAAATTGCTCAAATTCTGACTAAATAGAAAAAGCAAAAACCTAATCAGCCAAACACTGCAACGTTTGACAGCAAAAAACGCCTGGGGTTAACTTGCAAATTAAAATAGAGAATTTTGTACTTTTTAATTTTAAAGTGATCACCGAAAAAGACGCGAGAAAGCACTTTAAATGAACCTCACTTTTCAGCCTGACAATGTACATTGTGATTGTCTATAGAAAAATGGCAAAAAATGTTTTGTTTTGTCCTTTTTAGAGCTGCACCAGAATTGTGATTATTGGTATATTCTTTCCTCTCTTTCTCCTTTTTCCCCAATTCATTCACGTCTCTCTCTCTCTCTCTCTCTCTCTCTTCCTCCCCTCGATGCGTAATTACTCTCTGTTGCACAACTAATCAGTAATCTCTTTGCTGCTTTCCCTCTTTCTATCCTTTTGACCATTACTTGCTGATGATTAAACGGTTACACCCGAAACCTGCTAGTCCAGTGAGCGGTGTCCTGTGGAGGAGGCGGGGGAAGTGCATTATTGGAAATCCATTTACGAATTTGGGCAACCTTCTTCTGCTCGAACAAAAGCCAAAGTCTCTCTATTGTTCTGATTTTGCTGTTGTCGTACTGCGGGTGACTCAACAACAGGCAAATGATTGTTTAAGCAGTGTAAGCCTGTTCAGGCAAAAGACAAAAAGTCAGCAGTCCTGTGAATGGGTAGTCTGTGGCTGTCTGTGGCCAATGGACGGGGAGATGGTCACCGGCCCGCTTAAACTGCGGAACGGTAGTTCAAGCTGTTGCCGTCAATAAAATTAGGAAAAAAGTTTAATGTCTTTTTCAGGAAATCGATTGTTGCGGTCTATCTATCGTCCATCAAATTGAGGCAAATTATTCTGCCGACTAAAAGAATAGCACAAAGCACCGCTTTTCTTCTTCTTTTTTTCTTCTTTTTTATCTGATGTACAGTCAAGACAATGTGTTTTGTTGCGTCTAGCGCCTTGTACTTTTTTGTGTCGTAAAAGTTTTCCGTATTATTATTTTATTCCACTTTGGTTCTTTCTTGTGACTAAAAATAGAACGATTTTTGGTTGTCTGGTCGTTGTGGTTTGGTCGTGGTTGACGTCTTTTTTGATAAAATAATAACTTTCAATAAAAATTGAATGATAAAAACTGAAACATCAACAATTTAATAAAGCGAATGTTTTTCTAGTATGTATAAGTAGCACTGACAATCTTAAAGAGGTTTAAAAATAAGTTTGACAATTGAGTGGAGATCTATCTTAAAAAGCCTGCAAAAAAGTAAATATTATTCTCTCTAAAACTTGAGCTAAAAAGTGCATTAAAATTATTAATTTAAAGTGAACATGTTTTCAGCATCTAGGCAGAAAAGTAAAAAAAATATTGCAAAAAAAGTACGTTGCTGGGAAGTTATACAAGTTACTAGTAGACACTTGATATTTGATACAAGAAAAAACATACAAAAACATACGAAACAAAAGGAAAAAGAAGAAGTTCTGGCTCATTTGTAACTGCTTGTGTGTGTCTGTGTGTGATGTGTGCTATTAATTAAGTAAACAATTTAGACAAATTGAAGAAGTAAAAGAAGAAAAAGAAGGGGCTACTGCTAATGGACAAGGATCACTTGAGAAAGTAATTGAGAAAAAGAGATCTACTTCTCGGTAAAGATAATTTGGTTATGTTAGATTTATGGTGCTTCTGCTAGGTTCTACTTTTCCTTAGATAAGAAATTGGAGCAAATTGCCATTATTATTCAGCTATTTTGTCCTAAAATATCCTTTGAATAATAATAACCAAAAAATGTTTTTTATAAAAATTTTCTTTGCACAGCATAATATTATTTATTTATCCAATCACTCTTTTCTTTATTTTAAAGTTGAACTTTTTTCTTTTGTCAAGTTCTCCGCCCCCTCTTTTTGCCACACAAATCTGAGCAAATTAAAATGTAAATTGAATTTAAACTTTTTGTTGTCATTGTTGTTGTTGTTGTTGTTGATTTAGTATAAGAGTAATAAAAAGGTAGTTTAGAATGCGCCGATTACAAAGCAAGTCTTGCTGCCTGGTAGGAAATTAAATTTTAAATTGACAAAAGAAAGAAAAATTAGTTTATCAACAACGAAACGAGCAAACGAGAGCCGATGCATCTATTGCACGTCAGCTCGGCTGACTGAACTGGAAAATCACAGCCTAACAAAACTTTTGCAATTTGCAGCAGAAAGTAGTGCAAAGGCTAAAACAGTGTTGAGAGCACAAGAAAGCCCAAGTAGTGCTGGTGGTGGTGGTGATACACCATTTTTTTCTCTTTTTCCCTTTCATTGCTTTCCGTATCTACACATACGGACTTCCGTAGTGGTAAGAAAAAGCAATTACGACACCTCTTTGTTGTCAGACACGAAGAGAAGACTATGAAAACGGGGACAACGACGACGAGTTTTAGTTTTTTCTCTAAATAATAAAATTCATGCGAGAAGGGTAGTAGTTTCCGGTGTTGGCTGCCGGCAGGTACTAAAAAGCTTACACTCTCTCCCTCTCACTCACGCACACACACACTGCACACATTGTCTGCACTCTGGTAAAGTGATCCCAAAACGAGTTGAGAGAAACAAATAGAAAGCATTTGAATATTTGAATTGTAGTGCACCTGTGAGTGTGTGATATTTGTCTGCCGTCACCGCTGCTGCTTTTTGTTTGGTAAAATGTAAACGAGAATTTCAGTGAAAACCGCCATGAGCATTAAAATTGAGTGCAACAGAAAAAAACTAAAAAAGAGAAAAAGTGAACAACTTACTCAATAGAACTATTGCCGCTGCAAGGTCCATCACCATCTGACGACACCGAACTAAGCTGCTGCTGGCGAAGTAGCTCCTCAGGAAGTACCTCTTCAGACCGGTGGACGCTGAAAGAGGTAGTCTGCTTTTTCCGAAAGCCCAATCGCTTTTTTGTGCCTTTTAGTGGTGGACTTTTAGTTTAGTGCAAAAGTGCATTTCTAAAAAACAATACCTGAAACACTAAGTTGAGAGGTGCTGTTGCTTTTCTTTGTCAAGCCGGCGGCGGCGGAAGGATTTTTCTTAAGTCTTTCAGCTTTGGGAGTAGCGCTGGAGCTGCCTTGTGAAGTTGAAACCGAGGAAGAGCTTAATGAAACAGCTGATTTGGGCGGTGATCCAAAGAAGAGGCTGCTCTCCTCAGCGGACAACTCACAGTTGGCATTGAGCTGCTCCATCACCTCGTCAATCTGCTGTGAATAGCTTTTCTGTAGAAAACTAGTGTTGTTGCTGCCTGTAGTCGCATCCACGTCCTCCGAAGAGGACTGCTGCCGAAAGCCGGAAGTAGAGTGATGGGACCGGGCAACGGCCAGTGAAGATCGCGAGGACTGCAATGGATGGGCAGGAGAACGAGGGGGCGGGCCGCAGTCAGCGGCAAATTCGCTGTAGGTGGAGGTGTAGAAGCGACGAGACGATGATGATGATGTCCCATTATTAGTAGCTGCGGATTGAGGAGTGCTAAAATTGCCGTTGTTGTTGTTGTTGTTAAAAGCGGTCGGACTGAACAGTGAAGTTGTCGTCGGACTGAAGGGACTAAAAGGTGAGTGCAGAGGGGAGGAACCTCCTCGGTAGTTGTTGAAGGTGCTGCCTGAAAAGGAGGAAGATGACAGTGAAGAGGAGGAAGCCGGTGATGAGGGCAGGTAGGTGGGCGAATGGCCTGAAGAAGATGAGGACATCCGTGGAGTGGTGGTCGTGCTGAGACGACTCATCTTTGGTAATCTTCGGGTGGTCTTTGGACAGGTTTTGATTAAATGAAAAAATAAAACTTTTTTCCGTTCAAGTGCTGTGCGCCCCTGATCAGACTCAACAGTCGACTAATTTTCCTTCAGTGTCTCTCTTTGCACCGATTTTCGTCTGCCCGTTTTTGTCGTCGTCATCGTCATCAGATTCTCTCTTTTTCTACTTTTCTTTCGGTCCTGTCACGATTCAGCGCCTGCTCAGCTTCACTGCATGCATTTTCTCTCTCATTCTTTTTTTCCTGCCTGGTATATTTTCTCTCTCGTCTACTCACTCACATTTACTCTCTTCAACCTCCAATTCAATTTGCCTCTTCAGTGGGCACTTACTCATTGTGTAGTGTGTAATATACTTCCACTGAAAGTCACCAGTCATCCAGCCAGATAGCAGCTAGCAAGTGACTTCAATTAGCATTTTTTGCATTTTGAATCTGAAAATGAAGCAGCGATGCTCTTCAGATTACTCAGTTTAGCCTGTCCTGCTTGTCCGTGCTCTGCTGTTGACATTTCGGGGCACACAAGACACACTTCAACTTAAAAGCACTATTCGGTGTCAAAGTTTTTTTCTGGTTTCTTGGCCTCAATGAATCTTTTGCATGTTTAGTGTTTGATTTTTTAGCGCTAAAACACACTGATTTTTTCAATTGACAAAGACTGCTTTGCACTTAGGCGGTAACAAGTCTGACCAAGTGCAAAAGTGCTTCATGTTTAAATTCCTGTTTCAGATTAAATTGCTGTGAATAATGTGAGAAGGGAGGTGATTTTCAATGGGTTTGAATTGATTTTGCAAACAGCAAATTGATTTCCACTTCTAACTAAATTTTTATTTGGCGTTTTGTGTTTGTGTTGAAAAGGGTTTTTTTGCTTGAAAAAAATAGTCTGTCTGGTCATCTAAATGCAAATGTGCAGGGTACTTGATTTCTGAAGGACTCTGCTATATTTCACAGGAATTCTTTTAGAACTTGACAAGTGCCACTTGGTCACTTTGCTATCACTTTCATGTGATCAACTTCAACTTCAACTTCAGCTAGCAGCTGGAATTGTTCAAACTGGACAAAACTAGACAGTTTAGCTGACAGCAATAAAAATACAAAAAGGAGAAAAAACAGTTATGACGAGAATTATATTGAATTAGTAAATTGAGCAAAAAACTTCAATTCGCCGTAAGTAAACTGTTTCTGTCATCACTGTTTTAGCTCTCTCTTGTTGACAGTCTGCTCCTGCTGTCGAAATTCAGTATGTGTCAATAAGCGTCTGTCACAAGAAAAACATTGTTTTCACTTTATATTACCATAATTTTTTTTATTGAGTATTCGTTTGCGCCGACACTTTTTGTCGTACATTAAACCCACAAAATGGCTTTACAGCAGAACAGAAGTTCACTGCAGTTTTTTTGCGCTTTTTACAGGTTTAGACTCTTGGTTTAAAAAAGCAACTCAGTAATCATCAACATTTCCTCCTCTCTATTTCCAGTCATTTAGGTCTTCAGTTGACAGCAAACAGCTTCCGGACACTACTGTGCAACCTAACCATCAACTGTATCCTCCTCTACTGCCTTTACTTTGACGATCCATTTCGGTTGATTGAGCACTCCTTTCAGCCTCCGGCGGAGAAGCCGCTGCTGGTAATGTTCAGCCGGTACAACAGCCACTACAAGTACCCGCTGACGTACACTTTGACCATTGTTTACTACCACCTTTTTGGACGGCGGATTAGGAAACTGCTGTTTGAGTTTGAGCAGCAGCAGCAAAAGTCCTCTTCTAAACTTGTGACTAGATCTTATAAAACGTCTTTAGTCCCTTTTCTGGCAATTTTCGCACTGCTTCACCTTCTATTTCTCGTTGGCTACTCGATTGTAATTAGTCTGTACCTCAACCACAGCCAATCACCACCAGCTGCTCTAATTGCCCTAAAGTGGTTTACCATCTACGTGAACCACTTCAGCACGCAGTTTCCTCTGGTCGCCGTGCACAACATTTTGAAATCAAAAAGTTGCACTTTAGAGCGAATTCACTGCAGTCTTCAATCTCCTGAACCTAGTCAAATTTCAACAGCAGTTGAGCTCATCAAGTCTTGTGCACAGATAAATGAAGAGCTCTGCAAACTGATCGCTTTTCCTTTTTTGGTTTTCCTCTTCTCCAACAGCCTCGACTCAATTGGGGCAATTTGTGCGGCCAAGGTGCACCTCAACCTAAGCATTCTTTTTTACCAATCGGCCGTCTTTGGCTTCTTGTTGCACTTGGCACGTCTTGAAGAGAGTTCAAGGGCCAATTTTAGAAGGATTGCACTGGTTTGTCGCCAGCCAGATGAAACTCTGGTTCCTGCTTCCGGTTTGGTCAAGCTGCGTGAGAGTGCATCCGTCTACGAGCACCAGCTGCACCTTCACCTCTTTCACCTATTCACAATGGAGTTCTCTTTCACTTTCTCGCTGGCACTGCTCATTCTGAATTACTCAGTGCTGGTGCTGCAGACTTCGAGCTGAAAAAGAAACTGAAAGGTGCCAACAAAACACCACTGACAGCTTTTGATGGTTATTGTTGTTTCCAAGAACACACTCAAAATGTGTACCGAGGAAAAAATAATTATTATTCATAGAGCGGTAACAACTGCTAGCTGACAAACAAACAAAAAATAAGCACAAAATAATTGCAAAACAAGTTATTTTGAGGATTAGAAAAAACAGCAGTTTGTTTTTTCGATCAAAAAGATGAAATGCTCAACAAAACAGCAAAAATTAGCATGCCAACAACAACAACAACAACAACAACAACCACCAGCTTCATTCAACTGTGCGTCCACTTTTACGCCATTTTAGGTTTTCCGGTGCAGCAGAGAGTCCGGTGGGGTTCAAAAAATGAACGATGTACCACTTTTCTTCTTCTCGTCTACAATCTCCTCATTGGAGCGATGGTCGTCTGGTCGTTCTTTCTTGGCGACGCTTTTGTCAACAAGGACTACACTTTTGTAGATACCGAAAAGGATAACAACAACAACAACCCCGAGAGCATCTTTACCAGCCTCGCTTCCAAGCCGCTTCTGTTGATGTTGCTGAAGATCAACTACTACTACAACTACCCGATGAGCTACCCCATTGTACAGGGGTACCTCCTCTTTGCCGGGCCGCCGCTGGTGAAGCAGCTGCTGAAGGCGGAACGTCTGCTTCAAGCATCCAAAACTCAAAACAATGTGGCCATTATCAGCAGACCAAAGCGAACCTTTGCTCTGGTCGTCTTAACGCTTAGCCTGCTCTTTCTCATCGGCTTCTACCAGATTCTCCTGCAGTATGACGGCCTGTTCCGGTGCTGTCCGCTGGCGGCGGCCGCCAACGCCACCAGTCTGTACATTTCCCTGATGGCCAGTCTGCTTCCGGTGGGCGTACTTCTCTACATGCTCACCAGTTCGGTTCGGCTGCTGCTGGCAATACTAAAAGAAGTTAGAACTGAGCAAAATGATTGCCAGGCTTCAGCTGTCAAACAACAAATCCGCAGCCTATCTCGCGTCAGCGTGGCCGTGTACCGCCTCATCTCCCTGCCGCTGAGCCTTTTTCTTCTCTCCAGCGCCCTCGACACCATGGTCACCATTTGCGTGGTGGGCTACGTATCGATCTACGGCATTCTCGCCTACGTCCTAGCCATCATCGGACTCCTCTTCTACGTTTGCCACTTGGGCGTACGGGTGAAACAGTTGCTGAGGATGGTCACCGTTGAAAGGTGCTCCTCAAAGGATTCCCTTCTTCAAATAGAAACAGATGATACTGCAACTTCAAAGCAGCAATCTTTGCAGCTGAACGAACTGGAAGCAGTGTACGGTGACCGGTTGCAGGTGCGTCTCTTTGAGGTGCTCTCTTTGGACAGTCGGACACTGCTGAGGATGTTTCTCTTTCTTCTCAACTACTCCATACTGATTATGCAGACCAAGTAAACTGCTGCTGTTGTTTATTTGCCATCAAAGGTCGTTTGATGTGCACCGGCTTGTCGGTACAAATCTAAAAAGAAAAGAAGTTACAGACAGTGCAATTAAAATTGGACAAAATGTACCTGTGTAAACAATAAAACATAAGTAAGATGATCTGGCCAGGTGATGTTGACAAACACAGAAGAAAGAATGTTTATGATACTCTTGAGATTAGAGGATTGACGTTGACGTCGTTGTTGTCATGAGGACAGTGATTTGCTGGTCATGTTTGACACCGACAGAATTGCACTCCAATACACAGCTGTCAAAAATGGTTACATAAAAATCTTTGTGTCTGAGGATAACAACAAACTTTGAAAAGAGAGAAAAATGGAAACGACTCTTACCGTTCTTCTGGTGATGCTTCTGGTGATCTCCTTGCTAGCTCTGGTCTTCTTCGGCGGCTTTAAAAGTCTTCGAGGTGATCCCTTACCCGCTGAACCATCATCATCAGAATCAGCCGACAATGGCGAAGCAAATGTTACCTGAACCTCTAATTTAATGTGCTAACAACAACAATAAAACATTTTTAAGCATCCTCTAAACCTGCTAGTGAGTAGGCGAAAAGGTGCCGCCAATGTAGTCGAAAGCGGCCAGGCGGACGCACTCGGCGAAGGCTTTCACCACCTTGGAGCATCGCAACGGCTGATGCTTGGTTGTTGGGTCCTGGGCAAAGCACTCCTTGACGGAGCACTCCGCCTGCTGGCACGGCGGATCACTGTACGCGGCGTGGTTCTTCCGGGGAAAGTGCTTCTGGGCAAGTTGGCCCACCTCTTCGGCCAGCGTGACGGCCTTCGCCTTCATCAGCCGCTCGGTAAAGGCTTCCAGGGCGGCCACCCGATCACGCCACTCTGTCTCCTGCTGCTTGAGCTTCGCTTCGTAGGCCTCCTGAAGTACGGCAGCGGCATTGCTGTTGTTGTCTTTGCCAGAAGAAGAAGCGTTAAAGGCTTCTTTCTCTTTGTCGATGTTTGTGGGCGACGGCGGCTGCTGTGGTGGCTGTGGATCAGCAGAGGAAGCCGAATCGGCGTATTTTGATGACTGCTCCTCGTCGGCGTTCTTGGCTGGACCGGCATCTTTGGAAGATGAAGCACTTGAAGAAGAAGCGGATGATGTCTTCTGCTGTGGATTATCACCCAGTTTGTCCAGAAGTGACTGGGAGATGTTAACCACGCCGCCCTTTTCATTGTTCACTGTGAAACGAGTTGGTCGTTGCTTGTCAGTCTGGTCCATTTTGTTTGATGGGAGGAGATAACAATGAAAGAATGAAACGAGTTCTTGAAAAACGGCAAATCATCAGACTGTTGATTCAGCAGTCTAGAAAGTGTGACTGTACAAACAACCCGTTTTATACGAAGGGCGCACTATTGTTTGGAAGTTTTTTGGATAAGGAAAAAACCAAACTCCGGAAACTGTACATTTACATTTGTAAAGTGCACTTTATTCGTTGAATTTTGAATTTTGAAGTTGATTTGCCACAAAAGATAGGGAATAAAAGGAAAGATGCGCAGAATTTGGTTTGATGCAAAGGTAATAAAAACGAAGAGAATATAAGAAAGTGCAGGAGAGAATGACAGTTGAGAGAGCTGAATGACTAACTAACTGAAGGAAAAATGAAGGAATACTAAAGCTAATGCTAAGAATAAGAGAAGAGAAAAAAAGAGAAGAAAAGAAAAGAGAAGATAAAAAAGAAAAGATAAAACTGTTTGAGGGAGGTACTGCGTGATTAGGAAAGAGGAGGCGATCCACAGACACTCCTCATGGCAGTCCTCTATTGCTTCAATGCGACACACATGCACTATACCATCATCCTCCCTACTTCTTGATGCCGATGTACTTCTTTGCGTCGCGGTAGTCCACAATGCCACGGCGCTTCTGCTCGGCCTTGTTGCGAGGAATTCCAAAGTGACGTGTGCGCACGTGGCCGGAGACGCTGGAGCGATCTGGGGCTTGGTAGGTGCAGCCCACCCAGAGACAGTAAAAGGGGCGCTCTCCGGTGTGAATGCGTTCGTGCTTCTTCAGGTCGCCCTTCAGGGTGAAGGCGCCGCCGCAGTGGACGCAGATGTGGGGCTTGACGCCGTCGTGGAAGTCGAGGTGACGCTTGAGGTCGGGCAGCTTGTTGAAGGTCTTGCTGCACTGGCTGCAGGGCAGGCGGCACTTCAGACCGGTGTGCGCCTGGCGGCGGTGCTTCAGCACCTGGGCACGATTGAGGAAGGACTCAAAGCCACAGCCTTCGCCGCAGAGAAAGTGCCCCAGCTCGTGCTCCTGGAAGTAGTGCTTGGCCACCTCGGCGGCGTTCTTGAAGTACTTGTAGCACTGGCCGCAGATGATGATATCAGCCCAGCTGCCACCGCCGCCTCCTTTGCCGCTATGCTCCAGCTCCAAGTGGGCGGTGTAGTCGCTCCTGTGGGGAAAGGGGGAAAGTACGGGACGATGATGAGTTGATGAGGGTAGAGTACTGCACTGGGGGAGGAATACTTCTCGGTGAAGCTGACCGCCTTCTGGAGGCAGTCGTGGATGACGCAACGATAGGAGCCCATTTGGTGTACATCCTGCAGATGTTTGTTAAGTTCACTTTTGGTAAGCAGTGCCGCGTTGCAGTCTTTGACGAGACACTTCAGGTAGACGATCTCTAGCACGCCAGTATCGTCGCAAGTGTAATCTCGATCGATTGCCGCATTGTGCGAAGAGTTACCGCTGAAAGGAGGCGATGATGAAATTGAATTCTCTTCCATGGTTTCAACACTGAAGTAACGTTTCTTCGTTTTGATGCGAGTCGAACGACAAACATACTCGCAAAGATGATCGTCGCTGTCTTCTTTTTCCTCATCAGTCGATGATTTAAAGGGCGAAGTCACTTCGAAGCTACTTTCGAACGAATCTGATTCGCCGTTGTTTGAGCCACTCGACTCTCCGCTGTCAGACGAGACATTCTCTAAATATTTAGCCGCTTCAAGAAGCAGATGAATGTAGTTTCCCGAACTGACAGTCGAGTTGTAGATGGGAACTTGCTGTTTTGAGGGCTCAAAAAGCGGAGCCTTCTTTTCAGTGTAGATCTTCTGTGGATCAACGTTTTCATCGCTCTCGTTCCCCATCATCTTCATCTTCTGACCATAGTCCACAGAAAAGTCACTTCCGCTGTAGTGTTGGCCAGCTCCATCTTCGGTTACATAGAATCGAGAGCCAATGCTGGCCTTGCTTTCATAGAGGCGGTTAAGGAACTGCTCCGCCTTGAGCTCCTCCAGGGCCATTGAGGAGATTCCACTGTAGCAGTGCTCCTGCTTTCGGATTAGAAAGTAGGAAGCCATAGCTTCAGGCGTTCGCGGCTGATCTTTGAAGGAAGAGAGGTGACGAAGATGATGGCCTCTCTCCGATACGGACAATGGCGATAACAAAGAAGTGCTGCTCTTGCTCAGTTGCAGCCTGCGATGTGACGAAATTGAGCACAGCAGCGCCGCCAGCGGACAAAATTCAAACCCTCTGGTTGCCAACCGCCAACATCTTCGAATACAACGAACGCTTTTTATCACATCAGAAAGTGCGGATGATTCTTTATTTCCAATCTGATGAACTACTGAACACAAAATGAACTGAATGAATGAATAGTACTGTTAGGTTAATTATGACTTTTTCTTCTCCTTGCCAGACTCTCCCAGCATCAGCGGCCTCTCCTCTGCGCTGTACAGCTGTTGGCAGTTCTTGGCCGGGTCGCTGAAGAAGTACAGACACCTCGTCCGGTTGGTCGCCTCTTTGGCGGTCTCCTCGGTGATGCACGTCCCAAAGTCGTAGCCGAATGGTGGCTTTGTTTTGCAGAGCTGCTCTTCTTTTGCCAATATCTGATCTTCCACGCTGAAGAAGAGGATGATAATGAGGACTCCAACGAGGAGATGACTAAAGTTAGTGTGCACCACCAGCATGATGAACAATGATGTCGAGCTAATTTGAATAAAAAAGCATCATCACTGAACTCCAAATCAACACCAGTTTTGTCTTTTATATGTCAGCGAAGGAAACATACGCCGTTGAGCATCATCATCATCGGTTCTGTTGCCTAACATCGACAGAATCAATTGAGCATACAATTGACGGCAGTGGTAGTTTGTTATTGCTGCACCTTCCATGCATCATTAGGCTTTTGCTCAACCGCGCCTAATTGAACTCATTAGGTGACATTTCAAACACATATTTCAACAAAGCTGGAAGATGGCAACTGGAGCAGGCTTTATGAAAACAAAGAGAATGCGAGTACAAAACGGCGCTTTTCGGTTTACTTTGTCACAAAAGGAACGCTTTCAAACAATTCACTTTCTTTTTGTTCGGCAATGTAAACAACAACAAAAACCTTGAGTAGAACAGTTTCAGAAGTCTTGCAAAAACACACACACCACTTTTTACTCCAGCAGAAAGTACTTTTAGTAAGGAATGTTGCCTTTGGAGGACCTTCCAAACGCCTGCTCCCGATGGCTCCTACGGAACTTTGACCTCGAGACGCTGCTCACCATTCACATCACCATACCTGCCTGGCGACCAGCCCAACAGGAGGAGATGTCCCGAAAACGAACGCTAAGCGTCATAATCGGCCAACATCAGCTCGCTCTGGAAATGGCCCTCACCGTCGCCTCTCCCTCCGCCTTGGACACGAACATCGTCACCGAGGAGACCTGCCAGCGACGACTTCTGCTGCCGGCGGATCGAGCGGCAAAGCGACGCCTCCGACGAACGATCGAGAAGTCCGCCGTGGTCAGCTTCAGCTTCAACGAACGCAAAGTGAGCCAATGGACCGCCGACTTTAGGCACATTACCCGGCTGACGGTGATCATTCGCAAGCTGGCGCCAAGCCAGGCGCTGAAGCAGGTGGCCACCTCGCTGATCGCCACCTACTCCCACCAGCTCACCATTCTCAAGCTTTGGGTGCTCTACCTGCAGCAAATATGGGAAGGAGGAAGTGGCGGCAAGGGGCAGCAACAGTGTCTGATTCCCTGCAAACAGGCTCATCGCCTCGTCGAAGTCATCAACAGCTGTCAAAAATTGCGGGAATTGGAGCTGCACCTGCACAATGACATTGAAGCAGACGATGAGGGAGAGCCTTTTCGATTTCAGTTTAGACCGGAGCTGATGCGGCAGTTGCATACGTTTAGCCTCTTCACCAAGGACCGTTTTAGTTTGATTGCCGATGCGTTGGTTCATTTGGATGAAGAGGATGATGAAGATCATAACCAGACACTGCCACTGAAAATCGAATACGGCAACAGTGATCTGCTGAGAGACCTTCCCGCTCTGCTCGCCCTTTCGCCTCGACTGGCCAGTCGCTTCACCCACCTCAGTCGTGCCTTCATTGCCCCTCTGAAGTCTTTTTCCCAGTTGCAGGCCTTTTGTCGCCTCTTCACCTCACTGCGCTCTTTTCGCGTGGAGCTGGGAAGCACCAGCTCGTCGGAAACCGAAACGATTCCCTCCTTGCGGTACTGCCAACTAATCAAGGCGTTGGCTCCGATGAGCACCAGTCTGACCTACCTCGAGCTCAGTCTTCGCGCCTACCCCGACCTGATGGCCACTCTGATGAAGAGATCTGAGGAGGAAGAAAAAGAGGAAGTAGAAAATTCTTTAGTTCCCCTTTCCTCAGTACAAGTCCTGCTCATCCGCCTGCACGTGCCTTTGCACGACCTTCTCTTCACCTTCCAACTGGCGACCGTCTTTCCGAACCTCAGCAAACTGCACCTCGAGGTGCTGCGAGACTATGACGTCCCAGGCTGCTCCAGCTGCGCCTACACCGACTACCACCGAACGGCCAGTGAGGAACAACGACAGGAGTGTCACCAAGCTCTGCTTAGCACTCTTCTCCAGACAGGTCCGCCCACTCTTCAGGTGGTGCTCATTCCGCCGTACACTCGGTGGTACAGCTCTGATGAGTGTCGAAAAGAGGAGGAAAAGGCAGAAAGAGGAGTGGCAGAAGGAACAGTTGAAGAAGAAAGCGACAGTGACTCCTCTTCCAACAAATCTTACTCCTCATCCAGCTCAGCTTCTGAGCGAAACTCAACTTGAGTGAACAGTCAAAATTATTGTCTCTGCCGATTTCTGCTGCTCAACAATACAAAACTAAATCGAAAAACCGCTTCAGCAATGTTAGCCCAAAAGTTTTGCTATAAATCGTCACCACCCTGCTACTGTTAGACACGTACATTCAGCGTACTTTTGCATCAGCGTCACACAATCACTCTCTCAGGTTCTAAGCAGAAGTAATACCTCCTCTCAGCAGCGATGTTGATGGTTCTGCTGTTTAGTGAAGTTTACTACTCTCTGGTCCTTTTCTCCCTTGTACTCAGCAGTGGCTGGTGCCAGAGTGCCGACATTGACCTGTTGTCAGAGTCGCTGGGCGCTGACAGCACAGGGGTAAGCAGTGAAAACCTAATTTAACACTTCATCATCATCACCATTCCTCTTCAGAGCAACCCCTGCAAGCTGGTAAGCGAAGGTGATCAGGTGAAGAAGGAGCCCATCCTCTGCATTGGCCGCCTCACGGAGGACATCGCCGTGGTCACCCGCGACCTGAAGATCTGGCTGCTGAACAGCAAGGCCGTGAAGGAGGGGCCCGACGGTGCGATCAACCAGCTGTACTTTGGCACGGCGCCGCCGGTGCCCATCACCGAGCAGTGGCCGGAGCTGGCGGAGACGAAGCAGTGGAAGAGCCTGCTCTCGGTGCCCTCCTGCAGTACGGCCGTCGACCCGAACGGGCAGTACCTGATGCTGGACAGCAAGAAGAGCGAATTCTCCAACGGCTCCTGGGGCCTCGGCTGGAACATCGACACAAAGACGGTCATTCAAGGGTGGGTCAACTTCCACGAGAAGGACGATCGCACGCGGTGGATCGGCAACACCGACCTGCACGCCTACTACGCAATGACTGATGCGGAGCGGGAGAGTGAGGGCATCCGCATCGTTCGCTACTCTCTCTGCAACCAAAGCTCCCACGAAATTATGGATCGGTTGAATGAGGGCGCCGCAATGGTAAGTGGTGGTTTTGGTAGTGTTTTCCTTACACTTTTGCCTGTAGTAACACATTCTCCCCCCCTCCCCCCATCAGGGTGCCATCTACGAGGACGATCCGAACCAGTGTTATGTGACGCCTAGCCCGAATTGGTATCACCTCTGTCTGAGCGGCAGCAATGAGGTTTTTGTGAACACGGACCGGAGCAAACCGTGCCTCAACCCGGCCAAGTGGGCCCTCTACAATGGCTTCGTGGAGAAGGGCCACTTCTATCTGTTTGGCGACGACGCCGTCTACAGCTTCCCCGAGGAGGCGTACAAGAGGCAGGCGAAGGCGACGCTGCGCACCATCAAGTACAGCGAGTTCATTCAGTGCAGCGGCAGTGCCAGAGGTCGAGACGACAGAGCTAAAAGTAAAAGTGCTTCAAGGCTGATTTGCGTTTTGCTTACTAAAAAATGATCTTTTCCTCTTTTTCTTCCCACAGAAAGCCCCGTCACCATTGGCCTGATTGTCGCCGGTATCCTCCTCCTCCTTCTCTGCCTTCTCTGCTGTCTGCTCTGTCTGGCTCGAGAGGCGATGGCTCGCCGCCAGAGGTCAAAGGGCAAAAAGGGCGGCGGCAAAGATGGCGGCAAGGGAGCCGGCCCTGTCGGCGGCCTTTTTCCCGAGGGCTCTGCTCGCTCTAAGGGACTCCTGCCCTTTGGTTTCCTTTCCGGCAAGAAGAAGTCCTCGAAAGCGGTCTCAAAGTCAAAGCGGTCCGCCCGCCTGGCCGGCCCCGGGACGCTGAGCAAGAAGGGAGGCGGTGGCGGCGGCAGCTTCTCGCCAACCACCAAGCGAAGCGGCAACAGTCCGGGCACCGCGGGCAGCATCTCCGCCAGTCGGAAGGGCATGACAAAGCGTTCCAAGGGCGGCCTGCCCTCGGGCAAGGAAATCACCGGCGACGGCGGCTCAACAGGAACGTCGAGAACGAAGCGCTCAAAGGCCATCTCCAAGAAGGGAGCCTCCGGGGGGAAGCGGCTGAGCGGCAGCAAGAAGCAGCAGGGCAGCAGCGGAGGGGCCAGCATGTCCAACAAGGCCACCGAGCGCTCCAGGCTGAAGAAGCGTCGCTGAAAACCAATTGGCAGCAGCAACATACACTGACCCACTCTGCAACTGACTTCACTTTGTACTGTTATTATTATAATAAGATGAGCATTGGTTGAACTAAGGCTGATGGTAATGTCCCCTTTCGCCTTTTCACTGTCTGACCCTCCTCACCAGCAGCCACAGGAGCAGTGCCTTCCAGAAGAGGACGCACAGCAGCAGCTTGAGCAGTAGTAGCGGGTAGTCGTCGTCAGCGAGGCCCATGTACGCCAGCACCGGTTGCACCTCCCGCTCGGTGCAGCGGCCAAAGCCGTACAGGCGCAGGAAGAAGGCCTCCACAGAGTGGCGGGCGGTGGCCCCTTGGGAGAGCGCCTGCAGCAGTCCTTCACTTCCCTGCAACGGAATGAATAGGTTGCAGAGAAGAAGGTTGAGAAAGTTGAGCACCGTTAGGGAAATGATGGTCAGTGGCAGCCGCTGGCGACAAAGCAGGTACAGCACGTACACGGAGGCCTGGTTGGCTAGGGTGCTCAACACTAGGTTCAGCAGGAGGTGAGGGTAGAAGAAGAAGAAGTTTTGATGATAATGACCTCCTCCTTCCCCTCCTCTAAAGGGGTCGACAATGTAGGCGTAGAGGGCCAGAAGGGGAATCAGTGGCAGCACCAGCTCCACGGTGGACTTCACCAGGAGGAAGGCACCGGTGGAGTACCAGCCATTGCGGTGTTCGGTGGTGAAGAGCGGAAACTCGCGGTACAGTGGCCCGGCAGAGAGCAGCGGGCCCAGGTGGGAGAAGAAGAAGGGCCCCACTAGGGCGATGTACCGAATGGCGGTCAGCATGGGAGTGATGTGCCGTCGGAAGGTGTCCTCGCTGTTGAAGTCCGCCTCGATGCTGATGCACACCGGCGCCTGCAGGTGCTCAAGGGGGAAAAATGAGCGGATGGTGGTGCCGTAGATGATGGCAAAAAGGAGGATCAGCAGCAGTTCGAGCCACTGTTCGGAGCGAATGAAGGTCAGCTGTCGTTGAAAGAGGATCCAAGTGCTGGCAAGTGAAAAGCGACACCGATTTGAAGGGAGTTTTGCAGTAGAGTAGTAGGCTGATGCAAGTTTATTTTTGCAAAGTGTACTTCTTTCAGAAAGCTTCTGTACGGTGGGGTCACTGGTCTTGGCATAGGACACTTTGATGGCCGTCTCAATTGGATACCGTCCCACTGGAATGCCTGCCCACTGAAAGCGATCCCGTATACCATGAGGACTTCCTGAATAAATGCACACCCCGCCGATGGAGAGTATGTAGAGGGTGTGGAAAGCGTTCAGAAGTCGGCAGTTGGGCTGGTGAATGGAGATGATGATACAGATGTTGTGCGCCTCCGCGAATGACTTCAAAATGGTGACCACCTAATAATAGAGAGGTTGAGAGTGCTGTTTGTTCTAAGAGATCAAGAGGATTGTTTGTTTACCTTTTCAGCCGTACTCGAATCAAGCCCACTGGTCGGCTCGTCAACGCACAGCAGATTGGGCATCACCAGTGAGGTCAACTCCAGGGCAATGACCAGGCGTTTCTGCTCGCCGCCGGAAAGGCGCTCCACACGCCGATTGGCCACCTCAGGCATGGCCAGCTCCTCAAGAAGCTTCAGGGCGGCTGCTTCATGGTCTATTTTAGAAACTTTTTGATCATTGGCATTCTTCAGCCTTGATGCAAAAACTAGCGCCTGTTTTGCGGTGAGTTCCTCAAACAAATGGTCGACGTGCTGGGCAATGAAGGCCTTTCGAAGTGGTGCTCTCCTGCTCAAGTAGAAGGCCGATTCAGGTGAGAGCTGACTAGCAAACTGACCGGTAAGCACGTTCAGCAGCGAGGTTTTACCCGCCCCAGACATTCCCATGATGGCGTTCAGAGTGCCAAAGTTGAACTGGCCACTGAGGTTTTGCAAAATGGGCACCGAGTTGTGCTGGTGCTGGTGCTGACCAATGAATGGACTGGTCAAAAGGGATTTTTTTGAGTGCAGCGTCAAATTGGTGAATGCCAGTAGAGCGTCACTTGAAACAGGCTTTTTTTGCTCAAAAACCTTTGAACTTTTTGTCAGAGAATGATTGCTGATTGCTTTGCCGTTGTTGTTGTTGTTGGAAAGTTCAATCATTACTTGGTCACTGCTTCTTTTCACTAGTTCTACATCTTCCTGCTCACTCAAAATGCCACACCAAATAGGTGATCGGTTTAAAAATCGGCCCAACTGAAAACTGCTGAACCTAATCAACAGCACCAGGTAGGTGACCACCTTGAGGTGGGCAATGTACAGCACAATTCGAAACAGGTAGTAGTTTGCTTTATCCGGAATCACCCCCAGTTCATGCAAAAGCAGCGAGTACTCTCCCTCGCCGTAGTCACATCGGTTTAGACCGTAGAAGAGATAGGCGAGATACTTCACAAAGTACTTTTGACAGCCAAGAAAGTCTATACTAATTCGGATGACGGCTGAAAACCGGGCGTCGTCAACCTTAATCATAGAGTCGTCCCAGAGCATGTGACAGGCGAAGATGACGGTGGTCAGACCGATGGCCAACTCAGGGCGTCTTCTTCCGGGCGACAGTACGGCGGACACTTCGCCCAGCGACGTTCCGTAGAGAAGTTTCAGCCAGATCAATAAATGATAAAATAGGAAACGGTGCCAGTTGATCCGATTCCCATCAATCGTCTGCTCACCGACGACAAAGTACATCACCGAGGTGATGACCATCGATAAGGCGGTCAATTTCAGCGTGCTAGCCACTGAGGTGCTCAGAAAGAAAACAGTGCTGCTGTACCAGCGATTGCGATGTTCTGAACGGAAGACGCCCAACTGGGCGTGAAAAGTAATGGCGCCCAGAAGTGAAAAGGCAAAGCCGGCAAAGGTTCGCGTGAAATAGAGGTAATTGAAGTTCTCCCGCGATCTTATCGTTTCACTAAAGCTGCTGAACGTCTCATTGGGTCGCTGGCAGTCGCTTCGAGTGGTCATGTCGCCGTTGTAGAAGACTGACACCATCACAAAACCGGCGATTAAGAAGGCCAGCAATGAAAGATTGGAGCGAAATTGACGAATGAAGGTCAGCCTCAGTTGCCGGCGGAGCAGGGTAAACTGATCACCCACAGAATAGGTTTTGTGGCTTCCTGACAACGATGGGGATTGTTTCTCAAGAGATGATGCCTGAGATTGAATTCGAAACAGTTCGTTTTCTGAAGTCTGTCTGATCAGCTCTGAAATGGCCGTTGTTGAGCCGATTTGATGAACCGAATCATCAGCAATGCTAATCAACGTTTCTAGAGGCTGTTCTTCACTCCACCTTTCCTCATAGTTGGGCAGTGTTTGGCTGAGAGTGGTTGCCAGGTGGTCAGGGGGGCCGGAGTACACAGCCACGCCTCCCTTTGCAAGGACATACAGTTTTGAAAAGTACTCCAGCAGCTCATTACTGGGGGCGTGAATGGATATGACGATGGTGAGCTGGGAGGAGGAGGAGGAAGAGGATGGTTGGACCAGAGAGGCGAGACAGCGCACCACTTCGAGGGCAGCGTAACTGTCGAGACCTAGAGAAAAAAGTAAAAACAAATGAATAAATCAGCTTGAAAACAATAAGGTCTCACCCGAAACAGGCTCATCACAGAAGATGAAATCAGGCGCCTGCAGACCCATCAACTCTTGGCCGATCACAACCCGTTTCATTTCACCACCGCTCAGGTGGCGAAACTGGCGGCTCAGTACCTCTGCTTTGAGAAGTAGTCTACCGGTGACCGACTCAATCTGCTCTCCAATTTGCCTCTGACTACCCAAACCATTTTTAAAGTGATACGCATAGGTGAACACCTCTTCCACTGTCAATTCGCCGTGTATTGTCTGTATGATGTGCTGCTCGATGAAGTACGACACTGGCGGTTGGGTTGAAGGACGAAGGAGAATTTCCGTTTGGGATGACAAGCCATTAGTATTGGCACCGCTTAGGGCTTTTAGGAGCGTCGTTTTGCCCTGTTGAAGTACAAAAGTTGTATGTCGATTTGAAAAAATAAATCAAACGAACCGATCCACTTTGGCCAGCAAGGGCATTGAGCGAGTTGCAGCTAAAACTGCCATGAAGATCACGCAAAACCGTCTGACGGCGACCAAGGTGCTTCAGATCAAGAAAGTCCGTCTTTTGAACGCTCAAGTTTTTCCAGGCAATGGAGATTGGTGAGTTCATTATTGTTGGATTTCAAATTGAACAATCATATTCAGTTTTTTCCTCACCAAGCCTGAAGTGAAGAACAGCACTAAAGTAAAGGAGTATCTGCTGCTGCTGCTGCTGCTGATAGCAAAAGAAGTGATAAATATTTCAAAAACATGGCTAACCAGCGGAAAAGAAGAGGGAAAATGTTCGAAGTTTGTACCTCACTGACAATCTTTTTTCTTGCTAAACGGCTGCTGCTTATGCATTACTACTATTGCTTTGCAATACCTTCTGCTGTTACTGATGTACAATGTGATGATTTATTAATCAGAAACTCGCCGGCAGTTGTAGTGGTGGTGGTGGTGGTGCACTTCCCACATTTATGCATTTAAAAAAACTTGTTTACTTTATAGTCGGTGTCAGTGCAAATTTCAACACAACTACAGAAAAAAGTTGGGTGAAGTGATAACTGGCTTATGAAAAAAGTTACGCTAAATTGTAAAATTAAAATGGCACATCAAAACATTGCTTGCTGTTCAAATGAAAACTGTACAAATGTGATTTATAATGAACAGGAAATAGTTTTAAACAGAAAAAGAAAAAGTAAACTTGTAATCATCGATTTAACTTTGTGGTGGAGGTGGTGGCGGGGGTTGTGACGGAGGTGGAGGTGGTGGTGGTTGTTGTGGCGGTAGGGGTGGTTGTTGTGATGGTGGTGACGATGGTGGCGGTGGTTTCTTCACAACTCGCCGCCGCTTGACAGGCGGCTTGGTGTGGCGATTGTCGTACGCTTCCTTAGCCCAGATCTTCCGTACATTTCGATCCAGGTCCTTGCCCAACTGGTCGACCATCTCCTTAGTCTCCTCGAGCAGCTGCGAGGCACTTTTGCTGCCCGGTCCCGAGGTGCCCAGAGCAGCCTTCAGCGGCTCCAGACCCAGCGACTTGTACGTGCTGGCGCTGATGATGCTCTTTCGAACGATGGTGACGGGGCTTTTTTTCTGCTTACCAGGCGACTCTGCAGATTTCGTTGTTGCCTGTTGGCCACCAACAGCAGAAGGCTGCAAACCTGAAGTTGAAGCCACTGCAGAAATGCCAGTGCTAGCAGATGACAAAAACGATGGCGTAAGTGGCTTCAACTGATCAGCGTGCAGTTTTAAGGATTTCAAGTCGCCACTGGAGGCACCGGGATTGTTCAGAGTGTACCACTGAGCGAGGGCTTTAGTTTTAGGCTTTACGCCAGCTACCAAAGGGGTGACGGCAGTAACAAGAGGAACTGGCTGCTGTGAGGTGGTAGTGTTGGTGGTGGCAGAAAGAGGAGAAGATGCAGAAGGAGCTGTCAGAAGTGCAGACTGCACAGCTGGAGGTTTTACCGCTCTTGCAGATGGTGCACTTTTGGGCACCTTGAGTCCTTCCATTTGCCTTTCAATAGCCCTCTCTTTTGCCCTTTCTTTCTTCCTTGCCTTTTCCCGCTCCTTCGCCAGCTCCCTTGCCTTCGCCTTTGCCTCTGCCTTTTGCCGTTCCTTTTCTTCGTCTACCAGTTCAGCTTTCTTTTTCTTCAAAATCATCAACAGTTCCTCATATTCGTTTCGTTCTTTGGCGGGTACCTGCTCTTTTACAACTTTCTTTGCAGTAGTTTTTGAAGCCTCTACTACTGCTGGCAATTCTTCCGAAAGAGGAGCAGAAGCAGGAGGTGAAGTGTAAATGACCAGCGGCGTAGTCGTAAGGTTGGCTGAGCATACTTTTGGTGGTGGCGCCTTTGGCGGTTCCGGCGATTGGGCACTGTCTAAAGCGCCCTCAAATGGCTCCTCCTCGTATTGATTTCTACAGTGAACTGGGCTTGACGGACTTTCAATTGGCGCCTCCTCAACTGGTGGTGGCTCCAATTGCCGGGGAATTTTGGGCTCTGGAAGTTTTAGGCTCTCAAAACTGGTCAAAATTTTAGGCGTCGTAATGATGGTGGAGACTGGATTGATGGCAGGAGGCGGTGGCGGCGGCTGTCGGATGACAATGGGAACCGTGGAAAGGGCGACCAGTTTGCCGCTCGGAGAGGACTTCTTCGTCAGTATGGAAATGGTTTGCGGCTTCGGCTGAGGGCGACTGTGGCTGCTGCTGCCAGCGACTGCGGTGCTCATTCGACTTTTTGACAAAATGTTGGGCGAGCCTCCGGCTGCACTGACGGCTGTGGAGGTGATGAGAGAAGAAGCAGGTAGCGTTACCTGGTACATTCCAGGGCGCATCTGAAGTCCCGGTGGAAGCTGCTGAATGAAGATTTTGCCGCCGCTGCCTGTTGGAGCGCCTGAGGGCGGCCTGATGGTGACGGGAACGTTGATTGGAACAGTGATTGGAGCAGTATGCGAGGAAGGCTTTAATGTTGCGACAAGCTTTGAAGTAGTAGGTGAAGGTGAAGGTTGAGTAGTGGTTACGGCTGCAGTGTTTGCAACAGTAGATCGGGAAGGTGTTTGAGCTGTTGTGTAAGCTGAAGTTGAAGTCGCAGTCGGCCTTGCAGTGACTACGGGGTTTGCAACAATAACGGGTCTGGAAGGTCGAAAAGTTGTGTGAACTTTTGAATAGGTATACAGAGAAGGTTGAGTAGTTGTCGAAGTTGCTGGACGTTTTTGCAGTGATGTTGTTGGAAGAGTTATTGATGATGATGCTGATGATGATGCTGTGATGGTGTTTGCTGATGGTGTTGGTTGAGCCGTAGTCGGTCGCGATACGACAACTTTTGCTGCTGTTGTCGTCATCGTTGGAGTCATTATAATTTTAACCGTACTTAGATTCAAGATTGGATTGAATTGAACCGGTGGAGTTGGGACTGCTGGGCGTGATTGCGGTGGTGGTTGAAGAGATTTATGTGTGATGTTTACGCCTTTTTGTTCTCGAGGTTTAGTGGGCAGAGGTTGTGGTGGTGGTGGTGGTGGAGGTTTTGTTTGCAAAACAGGAGCATATAAAGGCTGAGCTTCTTGAGACTTTGGCTGTAAATCTTTCGAGCCCTTTGTTGGAGTAAGCCGCGGAATTTTAGGCAAACTTTTCATTATCTCTGGGTTCAATAAATAGGCGGTTTGTGGATCAAATGCTGGTTCAGGCGGCTTTGATGGCTGAACCTGTTTCGCTTTTAGTATGCTTTGTTGTGCTGGCTTCCACTGAGGAGGCACTGTTGTCATTGGACTTGGACTTGTTTTAAGTAAAGATTGCTTTGGATTGATCGGTAGATTTAGTTGAGCACTAGTTTGCAAAGGTTTTGCTTGGGTTGTGGCTTTTGACACCATTTCAGTTGCACTTACAGCAGACTCGTGTTCAGATTCGGGACTTGCAAGTTCATCATCAGAGATTGGATCCAAGTATTGCTCGATTCCACATTGAACAGCAGGTAAAGCTGTCTCTTTCGCATCCTTTTGTGTTTCCTGACTTTGCTTTTGCTTTTCTGGTTTGTCCTCAGGCAAGTCAGGCAGAGAATCAGAATCTTCTCGAGACTCATCAATGATCAACTCTTTACTTGAACTTTCATCAGAGTCAGAGTCTTCTGGAAAATCAATTGCAGCTCTATTACTTGCCTCGTTTGGTTCATTGTCGTATTCAGTAAGTCTTTGCTGATGTTGTGTTTCAACAAGATGAGGATCAATTTCTGTGTGCACAGCTAAAAAATAAATTTTTAGTTTTTAAAATCGTAATTTCTAAAATCAAACTTACGTGTCGTTGAAGTAAAAGTAAAATCGGTAAACTTCATGTTTTCGCTGTCATCTTTTCTTTCGCTAACTGGTTGCGACATTTTAGAGTCCAGTTTCCTTTTCATCTTTTCATACTGTTGAAGTCTCTTGGCCTGTTTCATCTTCTCACTAAATGTCAAAGCCTTTTGCCGACTAGATTTTGATGAGCCAACTTCCGAATCAGCGTATGGTTGTCGTCTTTGATATGGCAGCTGAACGAGATCAGTTTTCATCATGCCCTCGGTAAACATGTCAGCAGCCTGTTCATACTCTTCTTCTTCCTCCTCCTCTTCTTCTTCATCTATTTCATCGTCCTCTTCCTCCCCCTCCTCATCCTCTTCTTCATCCTTTTCCTCTTCATCATCAGCTTCCTCTTCCCGCTGACCTTCAGCGAAATACACCTCATCACTTTCATCCAGTTTGATGCCATCGGTAAACCACTGGTAGAGCATTTTAACCCGAGTTTTGGGGTGTGGCTCATAAACGAGCGCGCTGATCACCTTTCGATATTGGCGGAAAAAATCGCCCACCTCGTCAGCCGTCTTGGAGATGAGAAACTTGGCCAGCTCTTCCACGTTGACCGTTCCGGCGGGATTTAGGCGCCTTCGAATCCACTCAATGAGAAGCATCACTTCGCTGATCCGCCACCCAGGACCTGAAGACTTGTTGAACTCGTCCAGCTTATCAGTACCCGGTATTTTTTGGGGTTTCTGGTAAAAGAGGTTCAAGAGAAAAGTTGTTAAAGTTTGTGCTCCAGACCCTGATTGCTCCACACATCTCCCAACTTACGTGATGCAGAATGGTGTAGTACTGCATGAAGTACTCACTGGCGCCGCAGAGTGAGCCCAGCTTGCGGTTGATCGTCTGCGTCTGTCGCTGGCCCATCTCGCGCAGTCTGACTCGCTGCCGACGCAACTCCCGCACCGCCTTCAGCTGGTCGGCGTTGAGGTAGTTGGCTTCCAGCTGGTTCGCCGGATGGACGATCCAGTGCATGAAAGTGGCGGCCACGGGCGGAGTGATGACGTAGTCGTCGGGGGTTATCGTCTTCGGACACTTGGCGTCCATGTTCATGAAGCGGTTCATCAGGTGATCGACGATGTTCTCTTTGCCCCCTGCAAAAAGTTATAATAAAAGGAGTTTAAGATAAGAGAAGAAAAGTTAGGTTTTAAACGTTGTAAAACTAAAGCTTACTTTTTTCTTCAGCTTTACGTTTGCGCTCTTTTTCCTCTTCATCATCATCAGAGTCAGAGTCGTCAGAGTCATCCGAATCATCGTCACTGGAATCTTCTTCTTCTTCTTCACCATCTTTAGGCAGCATAAAGGCGGAGACGTAGTTGCTCTGTTCAAAGTTCATCTCATTGTAGAAGTGCTGATTGAGCAGCTCTCTTTTGGACTTGGGAAAAAACTCTTTGATTGCGTTGAGTCGGTTCTCTCGGAAAATGATGCGCTCAAAAACCGCCTTCTCGTCGAGAGTCAGTGGAATTTCGTTTTCACGGTTTTTCAGATTTGGCAAACGGTCGAAAGCTTCGGGAAGATTGTATTTGACGCTAACGAGAGATGCCAAAGCTACCTCCTCATCAACGAAAAAGCTCTTGGCATACTCCAGGTAGGTAAGTACTGGAGGTGTGCGGTTGAAGGAGGTAAAAGGCTGATTACAAAAGTGCTGTTTACAAAGTCTACAAAAATCTCTTACTCTGTCCTTCTTTGAGAGGGCAGTGGAGGCGAGACCACATCAAATTAGCAGGATCCTTTATTTCTGCTAAAGACAAAAGTGGAGTTAGCTAAAGGGTTGGGTTTTGAAGTTTGTATGTTTATGTTGCTTACCAAGTTTTTTTGAGAAGGGGCTACACTCAGGAAGATCGGTTGCCTGAAAGCTGGTGCCGACGCGAATCTCTGTTTAAAGAATTTGAAGGTTTGAAAGATGGCAAGTGTGATCAAACCGAAGTGTACTTACGTTTTGTCGGCGAGAACAGCCCAATGGGAAGTCGAGCACATTCCGAGTTGAAGCTGCTGCGACCTTCGCTGCTCGTGGAAGGTGGCTTGTAGGGGTTAAAGCTGACAGTTTCCAGTGACGCACGACTTCGACCACCACGACCAGCACCAGCACCACCACGAGCACCAGCTCTACTGCCACCGCCTCTGCCACCTCCCCGTCCTCCTCGTTTACCTCCTCCACATTTACTTCCTCCTCTTTTACCTCCTCCTGCCCCTCCTCCTCTTACTTTTCCTCCTCTTCTTTTACCTCCTCTTCTTGGAGGCATTTTCTAGACAGCGGTGATTACGAATGATTACAAAACAATCGAAGCAATGTTGACATGGGTGGATTGGATGATAGTGAAAGAAGATAGAATGATGATAATGAAGAAAGCGTAAAAGAGATCAGGAGTTGAAACAGGTTGTCAAGTGGACACAAGTCGCTGACATGCACTTTGCATTGTGCTGAATTTGAGAATGACAGCACAACTCGAGGCAGGAGGATAACAGTTTTCTTTTTATCGTATCAAAGAGGGAGAAGATTTAGCTTTCACTGTGCAAGACTGTGCTGTCCCCTGTAAAGCTGTGAAAGAGAATCTTTCCCGCTTTTGAGACTGGAAATCCAGAACTGTGAGCAACACAAAAAGCAAAACATTCCCCTCGCAGCCTGCGTGGGCTGTGTGCTCATACACAGATGGCGTCTGAAAGAATCTACGGTACTCACGTGATAGCAGTGGGAAAGCACTGATCTGAGGCAAGTGACGTTGGCCCACTCAGAGCAGTACTTTCTGAACGGCCGCGCGCTAATTTTTTTTTGAGACAAATGATACAAAATGGTCACACTTGATAACAAAGATTATCAGGCTTTGACAACATTATTTTAATTTGTTTTTACATTCACATTAAACGTCAACGACGGTAACTGAAAAGAAAAGCTTTAAAATCAATTAAAAAACAACAGTTTTTCACTTACCATTATTGAGCATTTTCATCTGGAGCTTCATCATGGGGAACCGCCCTTCACCGCAATGGCCACTAGCGTCATCACCGTCCAAATTCCAGACCATAGAGCCGCCAAACTTCCGCTCGAGGATGTACTTCATTTTCAGTGTGACACTTTTTAGGTTGTCATAGCTCAGCCATCCACCTTTTCCGTCCAGTGCGTAGGGCACCTGGGCGTGTTCGTCCCAGTGAACACTCCAACCGGGCTGCTTCACCATCGAACAGATGTGACTGTAGTCGCCATCGAGTTTGCCGGAAGCGGTAGCTTTGGCGCCAACAGTTTCTTCTGCTTTTGAAGAGGAAGTGTTTACTAGCTGATATCCGTAGCCGTAGAGCGGAACACCGAGGATCAGCTTTTTTGGACTGGCTCCCTTCCTCACCCAGTAGTCCATGACATCGTGGACGCACTCAGGCTGGGCGGACGAGGTGGCTGTCAGTGGGGCATTGTGCCCTGTGACACCTACTTCCGTTTTGCTCTCATGAGGCGGTGTGTAGTAGTCGTAGTTCATGACGTTGATGTGATCCAGGTGGCGATTCAGTGAGGGAATGTCAAAACCAATCTCCGAGTAGATGTTGCTGCTGGGCACTGCCGCGGAGATGAGGAAGCCGTCTGTTTTAAAGGCAGTGGACATCTCTGAGAGAAGAGCGCTGAAGTCGGTTTTGTCTTCAGCGCGACCGCTAAACGCAGGAAACTCCCTTCAAAAATTAAGTTTTTAAACATACAAACTGAATTGTCAGTTTCAACAGTTTACCAGTCAATGTCAATGCCGTCCAGAGAGTACTGTTTCAGAAAGTCTACCACCGAGGCGATAAACTTCTTTCGAGAAGCTGCCGTACTGACCATGGCCGAGAAGGAGCCTGCGCCGGTGTCGCTGGCGCCTCCAATGGAGATCAGCTTTGTCAGTGTCGGGTTAACCTTGCCAAAATCCACCATCTTGTTTAGCTTCGCTTGATCAGTGCTGAAAAACTTGTCCTCTAGAGTGATGGTGCCATTCAGGAGACGGGCAAAAGAGTAGTTGATGTGCGTGCAAACGTTCGCATTGAGCACCGGTGAAGAGAGGAACTGTAATAACAGCAACAAAATGTTAAAATGTTTGTCTCTATGATATACTTTCTTTAGTTTGCTTACCTGTTTTCCAGTACTTCTGCTGCCATTGACCGCCCATCCTAGCGTGTAGCAGACAATTTTGTACGGTTTGGTGTTTCGGTCTACGGAAATGTGTTAGAAAATCATAATTGTTTAAAACACTCAAAACAAACCTCTGTTGGCGTTGACCGTCGATCCGCCGAAATGGCAGAACAAACTTAGCGCCAAAACAATAACCGGTAACAGTTTCATTATTTTTTTGTTAATGATGCTGTCAGTCAGCTTTTCCAAAAATCAATCTTTATAATAACTTGAGCATGCAGCAACAACAACTTTAGAACACCTGACTGCAGTGAACTCGTGCACAATGGAACAGCGCTGCTAGTGGTGGTACTGATCGATATTGATCGATTTGACGATAACCATCACCACTCACTCACTCAATCACTCAACAACAGCCAAACTTAGTGCACCAAAACGCAAGTGTGGTATCATCCCACCCCACTTTACTCAATCTTTATTTTCCCATTAACATCTTAAGATAACAAAAACAAAAATGAAAATACCACTTTATTGATTGTGCGGAATTGTCACATCAGCGGCATCCACTGCAAATGATAAAAAAGTTAATTTAATTTTCGATTTAAATCTTAAAATTAGCTTTTTCTAACTAATCAGAAAAACATCAATTTACCATGATTAAGCGTCTTCATCTGCAGTTTCATCAGGGGGTACTTGCCTTCGCCACAATGGCCGTGGACTGGTGTTTGGGAAAGTAAACAAAAAAGATTAAAACTTGGATTTTCAAACCAAGTCAAACAAAAAATCATCACTTACAGTCATCCCCATCGACCGGCCAGACAAAGGAGCCACCCAGCTTCTTCTCCAACACGTACTCGAGTTTCTTCTGAATGCTGCGGGCATTGTCGTAGGTGATCCAGTCGTTGCCCTTGCTGGCGTAGGGCACCTGCGCCTGATCGTCCCAGTGCTGCGCCCAACCACCAGCCTTCAGCTCCTTGCAGATGTGGTTGTAGTTGCCGCCAGTGTTCCCGCCCTCATGGCCCTTGGCGCCCACCTTGTGGTCATTGCCGTTGTCCAGCTTGTAGCCCTTTCCGTAAAGGGGCAAGCCAAGGAGCAGCTTCTTTGGGTCAGTGCCGTGCTTTAGCCAGTAGTCAATGGTGGCGTGCACCGTCTCGCCGTGACCGGAGAGTGGTGCATTGTGACTTGTGTGGCCGCCCTCACTGAAAAGAAAAAGTTTTTTTTGTTGAAAAGGACTAAAACGTCTAACACTAAAACTCACTTGTAGTCGTAGGACATGACGTTGATAAAGTCGAGGTACTTACTGAGAGCGGGCATGTCATAGGAGCGCTCCATTTGCTCGTGACCGGCGGCGACGGCAGCCGTCAGAATGAAACCGTGGCTTTTGAAGGCTTCCTTCAGCTCTTTGAGCAGCGTCACGTAGTCGTGCTTGTCTTCCGCCCGGCCAGGTCGACGGTCGCCGTCCTTGACGCCGCTGAAAGCGGGGTACTCCCTAGTAAAAAGAAGTTTTAGTTTCAAAGTTCAAAATGTAACCTATTTTTACCAGTCCAAATCTAGTCCATCCAGATCGTGAGCTTGCAGAAACTTGACCACCGACTGGATGAAGTGTTTTCGATGCGCCTCACTTCTCGCCATCTCCGAGTACTTGGTGCTGCCCTCAGACCAACCGCCCAGCGAGATCATAACCGTCAGGTGGGGATTGTGCTTTCGAAGTGCGACCACTCGGCGAATCATGTGCTGTCCGTTTTCATCCAGATCAGGGTCCATCAGGGCAATGGCGTTGTCCTTCAGCTGCGCAAAACTGTAGTTGATTATGGTGCAGACGTTCGGGTTGATGTCCTCTGCCACAAAGTGGGCGTCATTTTTGCTGTAGCCAGCCCAGCTCTCAAAGTAGCAGCCGACATGGTGGGGCTTGTTGTTGCGGTCTAAATTAGAAATTGATTTAAAAAGAGTTGAAAATTGAAAAGAAAATGCTTACCTTTTGAGTGGACGCCGGAGGAAGTGGCGAGAAGCACCAGCAGACTGGTGGCAAGGGCTAGCTTCATTTTGCTCCAATTTTTTTTGTTTGAGAATCAAGCAACTTTCTAATCCTCTAATCATAATTTTGGGCGCTTAAAAGTGTTTTTAATATAGCATATAGCAACAGAAAGCAGGATCCACTCAACAAGTCTAAAGTAAGACAGAACGTGCAGATTACATCTGAGTTTTGGTGTGCTTGACTTTTGTGCATGTATTTTGGTGCCATCGCATGGTGTTATCATCGCTAATACCGCTTGTTTTCTTTTAGTGTTTTAAAGTTTTTTGATGTTTTGTATAAAATCACACAAGAAATTGATTGTGATTGCAATGAGAATGAACAGTGCACAAAGCGATAAAGCGTTTGCCAAGTTTACTTTGCGTTCTCAAAAAGCCAAGTCTAAACAGACCGACGATGCATCAACTTTAGCAAAGCGACCTTTCTCGTCACTGACAAAGTTAAAACAAAAGCCGTTTTTATCTTTACTGAATAAAGAAACACGCACACTGCAAAAAGGTTACTGCCAAATACTTCCTTTTGTTGATTATTTTTTATTTTTGTCTTGGTCTTGCACTAGTAATCTTGTTTACCTTTTACTTAACACATTTAATTAAAAACTGAAACAAGCACAAGACGTCACGAGTGGCCAAGAAAAGACAACTTTCATTTAAATTTTAATTACCAAGTGGTTCATAGAGTAGCTTGCCACACAGCAGCAACACTAACAACCAACATAACAAACTGTACACTACCAGAGCCTGCTTGTGCTGTTGTTTGATTTGGGAGCCACTTTTTTAGAAGGCGGTGGTGAGCGCCTCTTCGATGCCTTACGCAACGGCTTTCTGCTGGACATTTTCGGCCCACTGTTTGAAGGAAACCGCTTTTCAGTGTTCACATTTTTGCACGCCTTCTCAATCACCTTTTGAAGGGAGGTCTTCTTCTCTAGGTGGGGACGACGCTTGGTGGCCACTCGCTTCATCGGCACGGTCGCCGCCGACTTGGGCTCATTGAGCGAGCCATTGTTGAACAGCTGTAACGAGTTGTGATTCAGTGAGGCCTGATTGAGGGGTGCTGGTCTTGTTCCTTGCTGATTAGGCCGGACAGAAGTTTTCTTGCTGACTGCACTTCCCACTCGTCCGGGTGTGTTTCGTCGGGTGATTTTGGTGCTCGGGCGCTTCCGTGATCGCTTGCTGCTTTTCCGGTGCGACCTTGAGCCATGTCGCCCCCGTTTTGACTTTTTACCCCTTTTGTACTTTTTAATGAGGTCCTCGAGGACACAGTAGTAGAGGGCGATGCATCCGGTGGCCAACAGCAGCAGTACTAGTACCACCACCACCACAGCAATGGCGATTGTTGCAGAGGACTCCTCTCCGGCGGCGGCCGTTGTGGAGGTTGTTGGGAGAGTGCTAATGTTCAAGTGATTATCAGAGGAGGAGGTGTCAGCTGCAGGCTGGCACAGCACTTGCCGATAACTGGAAAACAACAAAACTATCAAATTGATCAGCACGCCCATCTTGGTCAGGATTGTAAATTGAAATGCTAGTGCAAAAATGAAAACGTCACACTATACGCTAGAAAGTTCACAAATCGAATACTAATCTTTGTCAAAACAATAAAGCTTCAAGTGTTTAAAAAATCCATCTCAACACTAGCTCACTCTTTTTGCTAGCCTTTTTGTGTGATTAACTGCAACGATGCGTTACCGTTTTGTGGCGCTGAGCAGTCAGCGTCTGCAAGACATTCCCGACTCTTCGCCGTTGAAACCCTTCTGGATCGCCGCTCAATCAAGTCCCGAAAGCAAAGGCAGCAACCTTCTTTTTGTAGGGCTGCTGCTGTCGCACGCCGACCGCGGTCGATACCGCCAGGACCCGGTCTTCACCCGGGCCGGCATCCTCGGCATCTTCGTGCCCTTTAACCAGGAGATTCACGAGTACTCCGGCGCGTACCTCTACCGAGCGCAGAATCTCGCCAACTCCGTGCAGGTGATCAACACCATTCGCGCCTTCACGGAGCACCGCAGCAAGGACCTTCTTCCGACGACGGTCAAGTTCTACAGTTTTGACCCAAACTACGCCCACTCGGGCCACCTTGATTTGGTGAGCAACCTGGTCTCTGCTGAGGAGACGGACGGTAAGATGGCGTTTTTTAGTAAGTTTTTGAGAATTTTAACTTCTATTTTTCACTAGTAAAATACTCCGGCCTGCTTTTCATCTCCAACATCTCCTTTCCGCACCTGAATTTCTTCTCGGAGCACTTTGTCGGCTTCATCGACCTGGAGGGCCGCCAGTGGCCTGTCTTCCTCAACAGCGGCTACCTCTGTCTGAAGCTGGACTCTCTGGGCAGTCTGCTGACGGACTTTGCCTTCTGGATCGACGCCCAGTACCGCATTCGACTGGGCGCCTTCACTGGCGAGCTCAAGGCGCGTCCCGTGGTGCATTTCACCACGTTGAACATTGCCTTGCCAATGTGCTTTGAGTATGGGAGCACCACTTCGACGGCCCTGCTGCGGGCCAGCTCTCATGGTCAAATGGTTTCCACTGCCACTTTTTCGACGACCAACGTTTTGGTTGACCTGTGGACAGCCTGTGCCGGCGTGGCCTTTGCTCCCAGTCCCAGTAACACCGTCTCGCAGATGGGCAAGATTCCCAAGTTTCCGGTGATGGACAAGTCGCCCAATATGGTCCTTGAGCCCTGGTTGCCGCCTTTTGTCGGCAAGATCATCGGCGAGGCGAAGAAGCGAGCCGTGGACATGGTGTGGAGCTCTTCGCTGGCCAATGTGGCCGCCAACGCCAAAAATAAGAAGACTAGTGGCTCCAGTTCAGCTGGCAGTTGCGGCTAGCTTTATGAGCTGATTAAACATTTGTTTAATTTTCTGAGGTAGAGTTTACACGTTTTGCGACTGGACAGAAAAGTTTTTCCGCCAGCAAGAGTAGCATTGAGACAATCATCACCACACAGCTAAACAGATAGATTGCACCTGGAAAGGAGGCAATGCTCAGCGTGAAGATGGTCGAGTAAATGAGCGAGGCTGCAAAAGGAATCATCGCTTCAATCACAGAGCTGATGCTGAAAATTTTGCCAATCTCATCTTCAGGAATGACCGAAGCAAGCTTGGTTTTGGTTGATATTGCTCCGACGCCGTTGAGAATTCCTAAAAGAGAAACGTTTTAAAGTTGAAAGAGAAAACTTCAAATTGCACTTACCAATTGGAAGCGTTACAAAGAAGGCCAACTGACTGAGAAAGAGGCCCCGGATGAGATCAGTTACGAGAATGGACACTTGCGAGAGCAGTATCAGTGTGCTCTGCTCCAGTTTCAGAACATTGATTAGTAGAATGAGAAGGAGGCCAAGAAGGGACATCTGGGTCATCTGCTGAATGGCGGAAAAGGTGGCGTACTGCGATCCACTCCACTGGTACACCTTTTCGCTGAACTGCAGCAGCACCGCGTTGAGACCATTCGTTACCAGTACCTGGTTGAAGAGGACACTGCAGAGGAGGTAAATTTGCAGGCGAAGGTTATTTGGGCGCCGCTTGAAGAAGCAGCCAATCGTCTGCCTGACATTGTTCAGATCAAATAAAATGCCCAAAAGGGACTTCTTTTTCGCTTCTTCTTTAGTTGAAGTTTTGACAGTGTTGTTGTTATTGCTGATGCTGCTGCAGCTGATGTTGTTGTTGTTGCTGTTTTTCTGCAGCTGTTTTGACCTTCTAATTTTTAGATGCAGTAAAAAGAGCAACATGTACGACGCCAACACCACGGTAACGGCAATGATAAAGTTTAAGTGGTAGGAGCGTAAAATGGCTGGAGTCCTTCTCTGCCAGGAAACCAGTTTTCCGCTTAGAAAAGTTGCCAATGACACATCTTGAACATCTTTTCCATTAATCTCAACATTGCAACACTACTGCCAACAAATAAAATTACCTACTACAAAAATGATTTCCAAAATCACAAACTTTATCGTTCGTTGTTGCTCCGGCGTGGTAATCGTTATGTACCGGTAGGCCGTTGCATTGAAGCTCATGATGCCGCCGCTGAACCAAACTGAGATTGAGGCAAATAGAATGTAAAACACACCTAGAGAAAAGTTGAAATTGTTATCTAATGCAAACCACATGTGATACAAAAAAAACACTTGCTTGTTTCATAAAAATTAAAAATCAGCAAGAGATAGACCGCAGCCTGAATGAGATCACCAAAAAGGTTGATGGACATGATCACAAAGGTTCCGCCGGAAAACCTGTCCAGAAATGAGCCGACAAAAAGAGACCAGGAAATCATGGCGACCGATTCAATGACACTTCTGCTTTGTAATGAAAATTACTTTTTGTTGTTAAATGTAGATCAGGACAAACTAACGAGTAAATGTTGAATCGAGTCGCATCGGCAAGTATTACGTCTTTGATGGCCTCTTGTGCTGTGTCGTTCATTTCCAAGTGAATATTTTGACAGAATGCCTCACTTTGATTGTAAGTAAAGAGACACAATTTGTCTTGAATGAGCAGGCTTTTGGACATTACCGGCAGCATCAGTGCCATTAGTCGGAATACTATAAAGATTTCAAACAAAAAGTAGTTGTTTTTTTCAAGCTTTGTCAGACACATTTTTGATAGAGTATTTTGTTTGTTTTTAAACTTGTAATTGTAGAAACAGAAAAAATGAATGAGATATAAATATCATCTTGCCGGCCCTTGGTAAGGTCGTTGATGTCAGGTGCCAATAAAATAAGCACCATCAGTTTAACTTTATTATACTGTGCAGTTACGGTACAAAAACGCAATGAATTGCCTGGCACTAGTAATGAAAATGACATTTTAATTATCGTACAAACTGTTGTCAAGCATTTTACAGTCAAATTAGTTACAGTGTCAATGCCTGGGGCAAAAAAGTTACTTCTTGATATGACTAAAGTTGGTTGGGGTTTAATTTCAAAGTGGTACTTTTAGATGGGTTTGGAAAAATCTCTAGTTTAATTAAACTTGGAAAATTATATTTAGTAAGGCTGGAAATGTATTAGAATGAACTTTAGATTTAGTCATAAAGGAAACTTTTGAAGTCTTTTATTAGAATATCAGCATTTTCCTCGACCAAACTATACTTAGCAATTTGATCAATATTGAGTTTACGCATCCTTTATAAAAAGCTGAAGTTTTCTCTCATCTTTTGCTGAACAAATTTTGCAGTTTTTACTTGCAAAAATGGACATTGTGTTTTTAGTTTTGATTTCACTTTTTTGTGGTTTAGGTTTGCACTTTTACTTGTGAGTTTGTTTGATGATTTTCGACTTTTGACTTATACTGGATTATGCTTGCAGATACGTCAAGAAACGCTATTCCTACTGGGAGAAAAAGGGCGTCAACGGACCAAAACCTAGCATCTTTAGATGGGGAACACTGTTTGAGATACTAGGCGGCAGTACGCCCATTGTTGAGGTTGAGCTGCTGAAGAAGTATGGTAAGCAACAGTAGTAGTTTACAATTTTCCTTTGACTGAATTTTCCATACGTTTGTTTTGCAGGCAAGGTTTACGGGAACTATGTAGGCTTTCAGCCATCGATAACTCTGGCAGACCCTGCCCTGATCAAGCAGGTCTGGGTGAAAGACTTTAACTTGTTTGTCGACCGTCGTGAACTGGGCGTCTACCATGAACTGTTCAACTGCAATCTCTTCTTTGCTGAAGGCGAAGAGTGGAAAAAGGTAAGCTTAAAACAGCTTTGCTTTAAACTAATACTGTTTTAATCTAGGTTCGCAGCCTCACCACGCCAGTGTTCACCGCAGCCAAACTGCGTTCAATGCACAAAATAATGCAAAAGTGCACCAACCGAATGGCGGCCTTCTTTGACAAGCTCATTGACGAGGGGAAGGACGTCATCAATCCCAAGGAAATTATCACCGGTTTCACCATTGACATTAGTATGTACTTGTCCCACTACTTTATTTATTTAAAATGTCTAACCTTGTGTGTTAGTTGCGACCACCACTTTTGCGACTGAGATTGAAACCAACACCGCCTCGGGCAAGACCAATCAACTGGTGACCAACGCACTAGACCTCTTTAATCTGAACCCCTTCAGGGCCATTTGCTTTCTGGGGGGAAAACGGTGGTTCAACGACCTGGTGGGCATTCACATGGGCTTCACCGAAAGGGCCTTTGACTACTTTGCCAAGCTGACGAAGAGTATTCTGAAGCAGCGACGGGAGTCCAGCGGAAAGAGGGGCGATTTAGTGCAGCTGCTAATGGACGCCTACGTCTACGAGAATGATCTGAAGAATGCCACTTATGAAAATTTGACCGCCAATACAGAGCAAGAGGGTAAGGGACAATTTGACAGCAAACATATTTTAAAAATTTAACTAAAATGTTTTATTTTTGTAGAATCAACCGAAGAAGCGCCCAAAGGATCTACAGGGCAAGGCTCCAACAAGGTCAAGCGCACGCTAACTGAAAACGAACTCATCAGTCAACTGATTGTCTTCTTTGCAAGTTTACACTGTTTTTTGTGTTGCTAATCTATTTAACTAATCATGCTGTTTTTACAGGTTGCAGGTAAATTAAAGCGTATGGGTCATTTTTAGGTTCACAGTTATAATAATCAAACTTTTTATTCCTAATTTCAAAAACAGGCTTTGAAACTACCAGCTCTACTGTAAGTACAGCTTTTTATCTGACACTTTTTTCTAACCAAACTCATTCTGTACATTGCTGTAGATCACCAACTGCATCTTCGAATTGGCTTCCAACCCTTCAGTTCAAGAGCATCTGCACCAGGAGCTGACCACATTGCTGGCCGGCATTGACCCTGAATCGGAGCAGTACTACGACGTTGTGATGGGCCAGATACCGTACTTGGATGCCGTAGTCAAGGAGACACTGCGAAAGTACCCAGGTAACTTGGTTTTTAAACAAATTCCAAGTATAATAATTCTTTGTCAATCACAGCTCTGGTTCGCTTTGATCGCACCAACAAGATTGACGGATACAAACTGGGCAACCTGACGCTGGATGCCGGCGTGCTGGTGGAGTGCAGTCCATGTAAGTTTTTCTGTATTTAATTGGCTTTTTGCTAAAGTTACCCAACAAAAAATTTGCAGTTGCCGTCCACCACAACCCCGAGTTTTACCCAGAGCCGGAAAAGTTTTTGCCTGATCGCTTTATGCCGGAGAACAAGCATCTACTTGTCCCCTATTCTTTTCTCGCTTTTGGCGCTGGTATGTTTTTTGCTAAGAATAATTTTTACAATTGTCACTGTTTTGCTTTTGTCAACAACAGGTCCGCGCAACTGTGTCGGAATGAGATTTGCCCTTCAGGAAATTAAAATGTTTATCTCTGCTATACTGCCAACATTCAAGTTTGTTCCAGCTGAAAAGACGCCTGCAAAAATGTTTTTCAAGCCGTTTAAGCCACTGCTGAACGTAGAGCCATTTCCCATTAAGATTGAGAAACGTGTCTAATTAACTAGTTAAAGGTCAACTGTTTATTAAATTATTTACAAATCACACACAGAGTATCATCGTCTTTGTACATGTAGTGGAAACGGAGTTGAAACAAGCAGGGAGTTTCCCTTGGCAAAAGTCAGCTTTTCTGGAGTGTCAGGTAGTGGAGAAAAACTAAATTTTCTCAAAACAGTTGCAAGACAAACCTTTATCTCTTGGTAGGCAAAACGCATGCCGATGCCTGCAAAGAAATAAAACCTTAAATTACTCGGTTGTTTATCAAGAAAAAAATCACAATTTCTGGGACCAGATGAGAAGGGAAGATAAGTGTAGGGCACCAGAAGGTGTTTGTTTTTCGGCATAAACCTAGAAGGCTTAAACTTGAACGGATCAGGGTAAAACTCGGGATTTTGGTGAATGGCACCTAATAGAGAATAAAATCAAAGTATAAATGACAAAATTGTTTGCGAATTACTTACATGTCGGAATGGACACAATGTCATTCTTTTGAAGGACCAGACTTCCCAGTCGATAACCATCAGTATTGCAAATTCGACTCATCATAGAGATTGGTGGGTAGAGGCGCAGGGTCTCTTTGATGACTGCTTCCAGCAGTGGAATGGAGTTCATGATCGTTTCATAGTACTCATCGCTGCCCTCATCACTAGCAAACTTGTCCAGTGCTCTCTTCAAGTCACCGTACAGCTGCTCTTGAATGTCAGGATAACGGGCTAGCTCAAACAGGCAGTGTGAAATGGTGCCTGCAAACAAAAGTCTCCAAATCAGCACAAGTATAAACAGAATCAAGTCAAATGCTTATACTTTGAGTCGTCTCAAAACCTCCAATGAAAAAGATGAGGCAATTTGCCACAATTTCATCTTTAGTTAGACTTTTCTGTTTTCCATTTGTCACAAGCTTGTTCTTTTCACTTGCCGCTGCATCGCCTGATTCCTCCGTGATGGTCAGTCCGTCGTAGTTGACGGTGTTGAGCTCCGCCTCATCAACTTGCGCGTCCAGCATCAACTGCAGCAAATCAACTGCCTTTTTCTCCCGAGCAGTATTTGCTGCTGCAGCTCTCCGTTGATCTAGAATATGACTGACCACCTGCGTAAGGTAGTTGAACGGCTCATCGGAGAGAAAGTTGTCAATCGCCAGCCAGTGCAGGAGAAAGTTGGGCAAGACAAGCATGGCAACCACCTTGAGCCTGCTAATAGCCACCAGATTTTTGGCCATGGTCACAAACTGATTTTCAGTGCTGCGGTCATCGTTGGCGTTTGTTTCAGTGGCAAAACCAGCCTTCAATTAAATGTCAACAATCATCACAATGTTTGTCTTCAACATTAGCCTACACTCACCGAAGCTATCACGTCAATGGTAAAACCTCAATTCGATTGGTAAAGAAGTTAAAATCCAAAAAAATTTGTTTTAAAAATTAGTAATTACCGGCGACCACCTTTTTGGTGTCCAGAATGCCGCTGTTTGAAGACAGTTTTTCCAGATAGGACACCAGTTTGCCCACTGACCTCTGCATCAGGCGGTGCATTCCGCGCATCCGCCCAGTGGTCATCGCCGGACTGACGATGGAGCGCACCCTTCGCCACTGATGATCGTCGGCAAAGAGCAGCGTCGCCTGAAGCAACCGGTTGAGCACCGGTGGTTTACCTCGATTAATAAAATGCTGAAAATCCTGTTTCACGGCAATAAAAAGACTGGTTACTCTAGTTTGAAACAGGAAAAAGGTGTTGTTGCATGAGTACCTTTATAAGCACTTGCTTCACCAGTTCTACGTCAGTCACCATGAGCGCGGGAATCGGTCCTAGAAAGAAGCCGTAAATCTTGCCGTACTGCTGCGCCCATTCCGTTTCTTTGTAGTACAGGTCGGCGCTCATTCGCTGGTGCATGTTGCCTAGCAGTGGCAGCGGAGGTGGGCCCTGGGTGACTCCTCTGTCGGGCCAGTAGCTTCGTTGGCGCCTCACTAAGCTGTAATTGAAAAACAGTTGAAAAATTGTGAACTTGAACACAAACGAATATCTTACTAGAATATCCATGAGACGATTGCCAGTGCAACCAGTGCTGGTGTTAGGTAGTTTTCCATGTTTTTATTTATTTGTGTGTTGACGTAACAAGAATGAAGGGAAATTATGCATGATTTGCATGAGGAAGATGAAAAGTCTTTTATACATTTTTTGCTCACTTTTTAGCTTGTTGTTTATTATAAATTAAACAATGAAGTGATAGTGTGGGCACTTGCTTCGCCTAAGAAAGATTGCCAACCAAGGCCAATCTTTTTACAAAATTGATGTCGATTAGAAAGCATAGTCGATAGCTTTGCACTAATCAGTGCCGAGTGCATGCTCCTTACAATAGTGCCAGTTTGAGCAAATAGCTGTCAAGTGATCAAATTAATCGCCTCTTCTTTATTCTAAATGATCGAAAATGTGCTTTTGCATACAAAATAACCAAAAAATTTTAACTTGAACAATTTGTTTTGTACATTAGTAAAAATGCTTCAAACTTTGCGAGTGTCTACTTTCAATGACGATTTTGCCTAAAAGTGCAAAAACGCGTTTGTAAAGACAAACAGAGGACTTGTTGTGAAAGGGAAACTTTTGCTGTAAAAGAACAGAAATCTAACTGCTATAAAAAGTGACATGCAAAACAAAAAACTTGCGAGACCGGTAATTTTTTCAGAGCACTAATGTTCACCCCTGGCACTGGCTAAAAAACTGTAGAACCATTTTTTATGGCAGCTAAAAATGTCAAGGGGTGCGAAATATGGCAGGTACGCATTGAACACTCGCAGAAAATATTCCCTACAATATTTTTACAAAAAAGTCATAAAAAGTCACTGCTTTTAGTTTCACTAATTACCGGGAACACTTATTATTATTTTAGCTTTAGCTTTTGTTCATAATGCATCTCAGACGAATATTTTTGTTGTGTCTGCTAAGTGTTACCCTAGTGACCGCCAATGCTTCAACTGAATCAGCCGAAGCTGACGATGAAGATTCCACAGAGCCAGCAGTGGTGCTCCCGGCTGATGATTCGACAACGGAAAAGATTTCCAATGTAGGCGATGATGCTGCTGACCCACCACAAGTGCCTGTGGCTGTGAAGGCAGTGAAAATTGGTGGTGAGGGTGAAGAGGGTGATGATGATGACGACGATGAGGGTGACGACGGTGGTGAGGAGGAAGGCTGCGACATGAGGCTCAGTTCGGTGGTGAGGAACATCGACGGCAGCCCCTTTCTGCCGGACGACTACGAGGCGGCGTACGATTCGGTGACAAAGACCGACTGGGCGAACAAGCACTACAACATCACCGACATGATGGCCATCATCCAGTCTGTGATTGACCACGGCGTGAAGGTCAGCAAAAACAAAGACCTCGCCGACACGGCCATGTACGTCTCCTCGGTAATGATGGACCGGCTGTACGACGCCAAGGTGTCGGCAGAGTGCACCGCCGACCTGGCCAACATCGGCAGCAGCCTGCGCAGTGGCCAGCTGTGGCCGGTCAAGTGTACGTAATGGTGCCGATTTTTGACAAACCAAAACTTCCATCTAACTTGTATTACCTGCTAATTTCAGTCATAGACTCAATGGCGATGCCTCCCAGCGGCATGATGACAGTGCACATCAGCGCCCTGGGCGAGTACGACCAGTGCCTGGGCATCCGGTCGCCGGTGCTGGAAAACGGCCGCCGCATCTACGGTCAGTACTGTCAGATGGAGGCGCGATCGATTATTCCCAAGACGAAAAACAGCACCCGCTACGCCGAGACGGTCTTCCTCGATAACACCTACATACGGCAGGCGTTGGAGTTCGTTCGCAGCCAGATGAAGATGAACAACTTTCTCGATGAGGAGGCCTACCTGGTGCGCATGATGAAGGAGATGCTCGACTGGATAGACAAGGACGTCTGCTTCTTCCACGTCGGCCTCTGCGTTCCAGCCAGCTGCAGCCCCCAGGAGCTGGAGATGGTCATCAATCAAAGTGAGCAAAACCCATTTTTAGTCAAAGTTGTTTTCTGTAATACCGAACTAACCTCTATTGATCCTGCGTAGTTATTTATCCAATCTTGAAGCTGCCATTCCGCATTGCGTACTGTGAAAAGCACCCGGATATTACTGAAACGAAGCTCGACCGTGTTCAGTGGATTGCCATGTAAGTGCCACCCTTATCCATAATCCAAATTCTTTTGCTAATAATGCGCTTTTTTTAAAACCCTAGCATTGTCCTGGGTGCAGTTTCAACGCTAGCTCTAATTTCCACCCTCTACCATCTTTATCTAATCTGCGTCCGAGATCCCAAATCGGTACAGAAGGTGCTACTGAAATCATCAGGAACAAGCGCCAACACCAATGACAACAAGGAGGGCTGCTCGAAAAGTTCCGGCGTCAATCTGTGCCTGAACTTGGAGGGAAGCCGAGCCGAGCTGAAGCCAGTTCGCAGCATCTGCCAGCAGTTCGCCATCACCTTCTCGGTGGTGCACAACACCAAAAAGTTGCTGTCACCGGAGAAGACGTCCTTCATGGGCCTGGTGCACGCCGTTCAGCTGCTGTTCACCTTTCTGCTCTTCGCCTCGCAGTCCTTCACCTTCGGCCTGTTGGTCACGCCGCAGCTGCTGCGCAACTGGGTGAACACCGTGCCCTACCAGCTGGTCTCCGACGACCGGTACTGGTTCGCCCGCATGCCCTCCGTCTGGGTGGACGGCCTGGTCTTCATCACCGGCGTCAGCATTGTCCTCCGCCAAGCGGAGTTCTTCCAGACGCACAGCTCCCGCTCGTTCGGCTACTTTGCCTACTTCTGGCGGCACTGGTTCCGCCACTCGGTGCCCATGTTCGGCGCCCTGCTGCTGCTCTTCCTGCTGCCCCTCACCGGTAACGGTCCCTTCTTCTACCTGAACCGCAACTGGCTGTGGCCGGCCTGCACCCGTACACCCTCGCTCGTGTCCAGCTTTCTCTACTACTCCAATTGGAACCAGGCACTGGACGACTACACCATCAAGGATGAGTTTCCTGTGGTAAGTGGTGCAAAGCTTTCATTTTTATAATGTTTTGATCATTACTAACCCTCTTTCCTCCTTCTTTCTTCCAGTGCAACCCGCCCACTTGGTACTTCTCCGCCTCAATGCAGCTGATCATGTTGGCGCCGCTCGTCTTTCTGCCCCTTCTTCGCCGGCCAAAGCTGGGCCTCACCCTGCTGCTCGCTCTGCTGCTGCTTCTCGGTCCACTCGGTACACTGGCGCCGTACCTCATCTCCGGTCGGCCCACCTTCCTCGAGCTGACCTCGCACACCTCGCTGACCTCGATGTACGCCGCTTACCACCAGTACACGAGCAGCACCGGCCAGTACATCACTTCGCTGCTCATTGGCCTCCTCTCCGGGTATCTGCTCGTTGAGAAGAGAAGAAACGGTGGCTGGGCGGCACTGAGCGGAAAGACGGCGCTGCAGGTTCTTCTCTCCATCCTTAGTCTGGTCGTCATCGGACTGGTCTTTGCCTGGAACAACACCTTCTGGGTGTTCAATGAGAACTTCTCCACCACCTCGGCGCTCGCCTGGTACGTCTCCTCAAAGTTTCTCTTCACAGGCGCCGTTGCCTGCCTGACCTACATCGCCGCCATTGCAAGCACAGGTGAGTGATGTGAAAGTCTATGGTGATCCTTTTGAGCAGTGCCAATGACAATTAATTTTCCCTCCCCAGGAACACTCAAGCACCTGCTCAGACTTGTCGAGCCAATTGGCAAGCTGTCCACCAGCATTCTCATGCTCAGTGTGCTGACCACGCTCTATCGACTGACCACGCATCGCCACACCTATGAGATGTACTTCTTCCAAACGGTAAGACTACAAAATAAAAAGTTTGTCCCTCTCCCACTTACTGATGAATACACTCAACCCACCAGATACAAAACACCATTTTCGACTTTGTGATCACCACCTTCGTCGCCTTTCTCCTTCATCTACTTTTCGAAGGGCCGGCGATGCGCCTGGCAGAGATATTTGAAAGCGACCAGCTCTTTGCCGGTAGCATGCAGGGCACTGGATCGTTTGAAGAGCTGAAACCAAAAAACAGCAGAAGTAGCAGTGAAGACTCGGGTGAAAAGTCAATTGAAGCAGTGGAGAACACGCCGGAAGAACTTAAAGTTGGTCACTCGGCGTAGTATTGTGAAAATTTGATACAATGAAATAAAATGAGCTATACATGTTAAGGTGCTATACTATCTGTTAGCTGTTGCTCGTTACATGTTTCAAAAGAGAGAGAGATCAGGCAACATAGTGATACAGAATAGGATTCTCCTTGTCCCGTCGGAGGTAATCGCGCTCAATTAAACTTTCAATGCGCTTCTTCGTCTCAGCCGACTTTAAACAAAAATAAAATAAACAAATTTTAAAACTCCAATCTTACAACAACAAAATTCAGAAACTTACCGACGCTGGAAAGTTGACCTTTTCGTAGATTTCATTGACCAGTGCATTGTGCAGCATTGTCTTGCGCGCCTTCATGATGCGCACTGCAGCCGCGTCCAGCTGGTACTGCCGATCCTGGTTCACCTTTTCTTGTGTATTGACGTTCTCCTCAAACTAAACACGGTGACAAAACGCAATAATGATGGTCAGCTGAAGCACAACAAAGACAGCCTTCACACTTACAGTCTCCTTCCACTGAACCTGGTTAATCTTCAGGCGAAACAGCTTGTGGTCAAAGGTTTCATCCAGCGCAAAACTGTCAGTGTCGAGGACGTCTCGACCCTTGGGACTTTTGGTGAGCACGCGAATCTTGCCACAGGCGAGCGACTGTAGCGTGCGCCGGAGTTCATTCTCTTCAGTGCCCTCCAGCTTGGGCGGCAAAATGGCGTTGCGAATTTCGCCGTAGCTGAAGGTGTTCTTGCTGTTGAACTGCATCAGCACCAGCGCCTGCATAAACGACACCTGCAGCTCTTTGTCTCGCTGGAAAGATAGAAAGATTTTGTTAATTTTAACAAAATAAAACATCAACGCTGTTGACAACACTGACCTTGTTACCCTCGCCACCAAACTGCGCCCTCAGCAGGCAGTGGCCAAAGCAGTGCTGCCAGGTGAGCTTCCGCCCGGTGTGTTTGGAGAGGTAGAACTCCTGAAAGACGTCCTCGTAGGCTCTGAGATCCTGGCCGAGCAGCAGCTCAATGGGCAGATAGGTGGGCCAGATGCCGGTAGTGAGCACTGACACGCTGAGATCAATGGGGTAGGTCTTGCTGGCGTTCTCCTTCTTGTCGAGGTGCACCTTGAAGGAGGCCGTCAGCTCTCGCGACAGCTCCATGTCCTTGAACATCGCCTCCAGCTTGGAGGTAAACGCACCGCCGCACTCCTGCTTCAGCTTCATCAGCACCAGCTTCTCCGCGTCCACCGAGGCCGACTTGCCGCCCAGCAGACGTTTGGAGAGGTCGCGCTGGTAGAAGGCCTCAAAGATGTCCTTGCCGTGGATGAAGCGGAAGAGCACCAGCAGCTTGTCAATCTGCTGGTCAAATGACACCTCCAAGTTGTAGGCGTCTCGCAGCATGGAGTCCACGTGCTTGGCAATCAGCTCAGCCACTTTGTTCGTGCGAATGTTCACAAACGTCTCAAATGCGTCTTTCAAAGTGTTGGCGAAGCGCTGGTTTGAGCCTAGACACTCACGGACAATGACGTCCATCGTGTCCTTAAAGTCGAGCAAATCCTTTATCAGAGTTTTGTCCTTTTCAGGGTCACTCGTAGAGAGGTTAACCAGCGCCTTGCCGCGATTCTTGACGAATGCATTGAAGCAGAAGCACATGCGAGCAATCGCCTCGGGAAGGCGAGAAAACAACTGATAGGCAAGTTTGATGTGTCGAAAGTTCTTCCTATCACCAAAGAGCAGCTCTACGCAGTTGTTAACCAGCACATCAAGATGTGCCTCGATCAGTTCCTTCTCGAGAATTTTTTCAATCTTCTTAGAGGTGGTCGTCATTGCCAGCCCGTAGGCGACAATGCGCAACTCCTCCTCCTTCAGCTTTTCAGCAACAAAGTCCAAGTAGTTGACGATGGTGTCAAAGGTGATGCTGCTAATAAAGCGAAGCTTCCGCATTGCTTCACCATTGTAAAAGTCCTTTGACTCTTGAAGAAACTTGGGCTCAAAATAGCTTTCATAAATGTCCAGATCAACCATCATTCTCATGATGTTTCTCATTTGAATTCGTGAAGCCCGTTGGGAGCTGCTGGTGTTGGTTCTTTCCGCAGAAATTGCGTCAAGCGAAGAGCGAAGAAGTCTCTGCAATACCTTTTCATGGAAAATGATTTCCTTGCGAAACAAATCTAAGCACATGTCCCTGTAGTGTAAAAAAGATGCTCGTTAGCTCAAATTGACACTTGCATTGGAAAAAACAGCTCACCAGATTGAAGCAAGTCTCGGCGTACTTAGAACGTATATTCGATCCAGGCAGAGAAAAATGTTTCGAATCATTCTCATCTTTACTGTGTAGCCGTCCCAAGTCTGCTCCAGAATTGTCAGCAAAGACTGTTCACTTTCCTCGAGAACTGTCAGAAGAAGCGTTTCGCGGACGTAAGCATTGATGAGGCTTTTCAGTTTCTGGTACGTCTTTTCACCGTACGATTTATTTCGTGAGCAGAGGTTCTGTACTGCGGTATACAGCTCTTCAAGTGATGGTGTGACATTTTCCGATTTGACATTAGCCGGTGTCGGGTTGAGTATTGAAAGAACTGCTCGTTCGAGCATTGGCCAACATTCCTGTTGATCGATGAGTTTGGGAGTTTCTAAAAAGTAGTTAAGAAAATCTTTAAATAAAATTGAAATGTTGACAACAACGACTACTAACCGAAATTCTTGATGATCAACTTTTTTGGCGACGAATGACAGGATTGATAGTCGTCGATGCGTTTTCTACTAAATCCCATCCGTTTGTCACAGCCAAACTTCACCCTGCTCAGCTGCATTTTTGTTACGCAATAATTTGATGGTTTTTTGATGATTTTTTTGATGATTATTGTTTTGTACTTGAACGCAAATTGGGTGAACAAGCAGTAAAGAATAATTAAGGGCTCAAATTCGCCGGTGAACAGAGCACGAGCACAAGTCGCCCGATGTAAACAGTGGTACGTCCTTTATGATTAGACCACAACTGGCGCCGAATTTTTTTTCGCAAAAAGTATTTTTTCAAATGGCAAAAACTCCAAGGTTTTTACTAAATCAGAGTCGCAGAAATCAAAGTTTTTTACTAACACTTTGTGAAATGACACAAGAAATTTCAATAACAATAAACTTGTCAAGTATACATTGAGTTTGCAAGCAGCCAGTTAGACAAGCTTGACCAAGAGCCAAATGATCATGAAAACGACGAGAACGCAGAGGATGCCGGCGAGGCACTTGTCAAACAGATGAAAACGGAATCGTCGTGGAGCAGTGCTGGTGGGAACATTATTGATGTGGTTTCCTGCTTCTACATTGCCATCATGGCCGACAAGATCTTCGAAGTCATTGATCGCCAGCTGCTCCAGATCCAGATCCTCCACCAGGTCATCGGCAGTGGTCAACGATGAGAGGCGAAAACTTTCCAGAACCGCTGGAACAGGCGGAGGAGGAGGAGGCAGGGGAGGCGGAAGATTGGTGACCATAGCGGGACAGCAGACGACCTCACGATTGACGCGAATCAGCCCCTGGTGTTGGCCACTGCGAATGCGCTCCAGGGCGGCGAGGTTCTGCGGATGGAAGCCCGCCGGGCACCAGTAGAAAGGCACACTGTCGCCCACTCCGGCGAAGGACTGCGGACGGCGGGCACACTGGCCGCTGCTAAGAAAGTGGTCAATGCAGATGTTCTCCGGCATCGGGCGGAGGATGCGACGACTGATGGCCGGCTCGACGGCCGCCGAGCGGTGCCCGAAGGGGCAGCCCCTGCGGGTCGATTGCTGCGGACAGCCGCTGCTGCTGCCGTCAGTAAGCTGCAGTGGACACTCTATCTCCAGCAGTTCAGAGGTGTTGAAGAAGTAGAAGCCCATGGCACGAGTGGAAGGTTATCGGAAAAATGCAAAAAAGGGTAAGTGTGTGTGTGTTGTAGCAGCGATAAGCTTTTTTGGTAAACGAAAGTTCAACAATGTAACAGGTGTTCTATTTTCTGCAGAGTCACGTTTGAAGAACAGCGTTAGTCGTTTGATTCTAGAGCAGCCCACTGGGCGACCAACGAAATATTTTGTTTATTCGGCTGCCGAATAAACAAAAAGCAGCTGAGAGCCACGTGGAAAATTAGTACAGGCGAATGATAGGAGAATGATACGTTATCTCAATCGTATCGTTGGCCGCCCTGAGTGCCGCCTGCCAATCATCGGAAACTAATTTTAAAAATGATGAGATAAGGAGCTGATTTTTATTTTAAAACCTAAAAAGGATTGGCAAAGAGCAGTTGCTGCACTCTACGCCTCAGTTGCCTTCCTCTTGCTACGGGTCTTGGACTTTTTCTTGCCGGCACTACTTTCAGTTTTTGACTTTGATCTACTCTTTGACTTGTCCTTTTGGCGGTGGCTGCTGGTGGTGCTGGTAGTGGACTTTTTCTCTCCCCTTTTCTTCTTGTCCCTTGAGCTGCCCTTGCTTGCCTTTGTCAGCGCAGTCGTCGAGGACTCGTCCTTGAAGAGCGTCGATAAGATGCTCGTTTTGCTGGTTCCGTCAGCCGCAGCGGAAGTCTTCTTTTTCTTCTCCTTGATCTTTAAGTCTTCAGTCTTCTTCTTCTTCTTCACCTCAGACTTAATGCGGCTCTTCTTTTTCTCTTTCTTCTTATCATCTTTATCTTTTTTATCTTTCTCTTTGTCCTTCTTCTCCTTCTTTGCCTTCTTCTTCTTCTTCCTCCTCTTTTCACCTTCTGGCGAAGCATCCTTCGCTTCTTCTGAGGACTCTGCTCGCAAATCGATGACCATTACACTAGGCGCGGGTGATGATTTTCTTGAAGTGGTGGAAGAGGACTTTGAGCAGACTGACTTTGATCTGCTACTACTGCTGCTGCTGCTTCTGCTCCTTGCTTCAGAGTGCTTGTGCAGCTTCTTCTCCTCATCAAAGAGCAGATTCATCAGCCCGGGCCTCTCTGGGGGCGTTCGAGGAGGAGGTGGCCGAGGCGGTGGGCGATTCTCAGCGTTTCCTTGTCCTCGAAAGCAGCTACAGCAGCTGGAGAAAAGGGAAGAACAGGCACCGCAGAGGATCCATGTGGCCATGTTGCCGTTGCCATTGCCGTTTCCATTGCCCGCAGCACCTGCATTCAGCAGAGCACCGGTCAGGTAATTCATGAGTCTAAGTTGTTGGAGCTAAAAAGAATGAAGAATGTGTTGTGCAACTAAAACAAAAACACATCAAAACAGAGTTTAAAAAGCAAATCAAAGTGCAACAACTTTACTTTCTTCTAAATGGCGGCCATTATTGTACAATTAGAATGTTTTTCTCCCCATCGCTGTTTAAGGCAACCGTCACTCGAACTTTTTAGTTTTTCACGTCTCTAATAATTTC
>JAALOO010000208.1_pt1 | contig 53046 bp, 49 predicted proteins | sample 7257641 | NCBI WGS metagenome assembly JAALOO01 (sample SAMN14085613, study PRJNA598686) | mite metagenome | biome: ENVO:01001000; feature: ENVO:01001002; material: ENVO:01001226; isolation source: single female mite from University of Michigan culture on fish food culture... ...
CTCTCTCTCTCTCTCTCTCTCTCTCTCTCACTCTCTCTCTCTCTCTCTCTCTCTGTGCAGCCGTGACGCACTCTGTCTGACTGTGCGCCAGGACCACACCAGGTCGAGGTAAAGAGAGATCCAATTGAATATCGATTATTGATCTGGCGTAGTCAACTTTCGATTCTGCTACTGAACACTGATGCCCCTTTTTACTGCTGCTCCTTTATAAAAATGAACCAGATTTTCTTGCATCACCACCACCATCATCATCATCATCTGCAGCTTCTTAGCGCACTTTTTTCCTTTGTCCAAAACTTCTTTTCTCCTTATTTCCCCCATCACTGACACACTTTATTCACGGTGACACTGCAGCACAGAAAGTTGCAGCAGCAGCAGCTAATTCACCTCTCGACAAAAGTAGCCGTTGAGTCCATTAGATCGAGTGTGTGTGTCAGTGACAGCATGCAAAAGAATGACAAAGAGGGAAAAGAAAAAAAGAGAAATAGATGAGCAAAGGCGATCAGAGACCTCACTCTAAACTGAGAGGAAGAAAGAAAGCGAATTCTCCTGCTTTGAATTGCAGCAATGAATGATCTGCTCAGTGCCGACCAGTATGAATTCCTTCTATTAAGATAAAAATTAAAAAACAAAAATTAACAATCTTAAGTTTTTGTCTTTAAACATTTCAGCAGCCAGTTTTGGGTCTCTAAAAGCGAATAGCAAAAAAAGTATAGTGGTCACAGCAGTCAGCTGAACAAGAAGAAAGTGGTCACTGTGGAACCGGAGATTGATGATTCACTTGATGACGATGATGACGTGGCTCTAAGTTCAACTTTCAATCTCCATGACTACTCATATCATTTCACTTGAAAAAGCTCTTGCACTGAATTTAACAAGAAACTGCTCTACGATATGAGGACATCGGCAGGCGGTGCAGCGGATCAGCCCAATCTGATATCAGCCAACATCAGGTCCTAGTGGTTTTAGAGGTCATCAGGAGCTAATGAACGGTAGTGGAAATGGACAACAGAAACAGCTACTGTTGGCCAACAAGTCATAAGTGGGCGGTGGTGGTGGTCGGCAACAGCAGCAGCAGCACTGATTGCACTGCCGCCAGTGCATTTGCGCTGTGCAGCAGCAGCAGCACTGTCTGACACTGACGACTGTAAACAAACACACAGACAGACTGAAACAGAAACGGAGTAGAAAGCGAAACTGTAGTGCTGGAGAGTGCAGATCTCTCATTTCTCCTTTTGTTTTGCCTTTTTTGTTTCTTTTTTGTAGCATTGTAGCGTATACTAACTTAACTTAATTTCATCAGTATGGACTCGATTCTCCGCTTCGCCTCGGGTCTTTCGTCCAGCGTGGAGAACTTTGCCCGTGACGTCTACATCAAGAGCAATCTGACCATTGAGCTGGACCGCGTGGTGAAGCAGTTGATGGCGGAGAATCCGCTTCGAGCAGACAACAATGAGCACCACCATCAAAGCAACCGCATCCTCATTGAAACGCCCACCGTTTCGCTGCTGTGCGACATCCTCGAGGCCATCTTCCTGCACGGGCTGAAGGAGAAGCTGTCGACGCGGGTGACCGCCGTCTTTGGGGGCGGCGGCGGCGGTTCACAGAGAGGGCACCCCAACAAGAACGCCTTCTCGCTTGACTACTGGCCCATCATCAAGATTCTCTCCCACGACTCGGAGACGCGTCACCTGAAGCAGCTGAGCAACATCTCCACGGAGATCGGCTGCTGCAGAGCCTGGCTGCGCACCGCCCTCAACGAGTCCATCTTCCGCAGTTACTTTGATACACTGATCTGTGATTCCTCCCTTCTCAATGGCTACTACCGCTCTACGGCGTACATTCGCGACACGGAGCACACTGAGTTGATGCGCCAGCAAATCATCGACCTGGAGTGCTACCTCTTTCACCTGACCACTGACAATGTCGACCTGAACTATTGGAGCGACAATACGCTGCACTATCTGGGCGTCAATGTGAGTGCCGACGCCGACGACTCGCTGGTGGTGACGGCGCTTGATGCGATTCATCTGATCAGCGAAGATAAGATGCTGGTAAGTGATCTTTATTGTGCACTGAATGCTAAGTTGACGAATTTTTCTCTCCATTTAAAGAGAGAAGACAAATCAAGGTCTCCAACTGTGCACGAGTCCAGTTCGGACCTTTTGGAGATAGAAAAGGAGGAGGAGGAGGAAGAAGAAGAAGAGGCGGAAAACAACGTGGATATCATTTTAAAGGTGGAAGAAATCACCACTGAAGATGGCGTAAACACCTCAGGAGAGCTTCCAGTGGCGGAGAGGAGCGGCGGCAGCAGCTCATTTCACCTCGACCTCGATGACTCCTCCTCCTCTTACCTTCAGGAGTTCAATGACAGCGGAAAGGAGAACAACACCTCCTCAAACTGCACTGGAAACTCGCTGTCGGCCAACTCGGGCTGGAGCAGCACCGGACCGGCGGTGCACGACGAAAGCTACGACGCCATCCTCGAGAGCTACTCCTCTCGAAACGCCGCCAGCGCCGCCGTCCTCTCCAGCACGCCCGATATCAACGACGTTCGCCTGTCCATCACCTCAGGAAACCCATCCTCCTCTTCCTCCATCCCCAATCCACTGGCCAATGCGACGAACCTCCTCCTCTTTGGCAGCAGCGGCGACCACGGCCCCAACGTCTCCGCCTCCTCCTTCTCCTCCGACAACGACTTTGAGATCATTCCGAAGAGCGTCGTGCTGAACAACAGCGACGCCGACAACCAGCGCTTTTTTGAGCAGCTCAGCCGCCTCGCCCAGGAGCACGGCCTCGACGAGCAGGACTACAAGTGCCAGCTGTGCTTCCGGCCCATCGGCATGATCTACGGCAAGTCGCGCCTCTGTCACGTCGACGGCCACCTGTACTGCACCGAGTGCCACGCCGAGGAGGAGGCGATCATTCCCGCGCAGATCATCTACAACTGGAGCTTCCGCCGGCTGGCCGTGTCGCGGCACAACAAGAAGCGCCTGGCCACCATCGAGACGGAGCCGATCTTCGACATTAAACTGCTCAGTCCGCTGCTCTACTCGGTGGTGCCGGAGATGGCCGAGGTGCTCGACCTGCGGACGCAGCTCTTCTTCCTCCACGCCTACCTCTTCACCTGTCAGGAGGGCGTGGCGCTGCGGATGCGCAAGATGGTCTGGCCGCGGGAGCACCTCTTTGAGCACATTCACCTCTACTCGCTGGCGGACCTGCTGCAGGTAGCCAGTCACGCCCTGGCGCCCACCCTCCGCCAGACGATCGCCTTCGCCCGGCAGCACGTCGCCAGCTGTGCCCTCTGCAAGCTGAAGGGCTACTACTGCGAGCTGTGCAGCGGCTCGCAGATTCTCTACCCCTTTGACACCGACTCGACGAGACGGTGTGAGGCCTGCAAGAGCGTCTTTCACGCCCGCTGCTTTGAGGAGAGCTACGACCGCAACGCCTGCCCCAAGTGTCTCCGGCTGGCGAAGAAGCAGAAGAGTCAGCAGAGTAGTATTATTTAAGCTGCAGGTACTACTGCCACGACCACGACCGACCACCCTTAACAGCAACCCTCTCTTTGGTAACAAAACAGAAACTTCTTTTTTACTATGGCTTTTATACAGCGTCGTGTCATCATCACATCCTCTTCTTCCTCTTCTTTCGACTACAGGTGTGTGTGTGTGATTTTGTGTGATTTTGTGTGATTTTGACAAATGTTAATCAATAATAAATAGTAGATTTTTTCCAATAGTAAAACAAATTGTTCTTAAACAGTGTCCTAGTAGTAGTAATTATATTGACAATGAATGTAGGTTGGTGGAGAAAGGGGAGGGAAGGGCAGGCACACCGGGGCGCTTTCCTGTGTGTTTGTGTGTAAAATCCGTTAACAAAATCCTTTCAGCGCATCTTTGAGCTGTTTTCTTCCTCCTAGACGTCGAGCAGCAGCACTCGCGGATCCTCGACGGCCGACTTGATCTTGCGCAGGAAGAGCACCGCCTCCCTGCCGTCAATCAGACGATGGTCGTAGGTCAGACAGACGTACATCATCGGACGGATTTCCACCTAGGTGGCGAATCAGAGTTAGACACTTCACTTCACTATCACTAGAAAACCAACAACAACACTTACCTTTCCGTTGATGGCCACCGGGCGGTCAAAGATGGCGTGCATGCCGAGAATGGCCGACTGCGGCGGGTTGATGATGGGCGTGCCGAACATGGAGCCAAAGACGCCGCCGTTGCTGATGGTGAACGTGCCACCGTCCATGTCTTCGATGGCCAGCGAGTTGGTGCGCGCCTTCTCGCCCAGCTCGTTGATCGTCTTCTCAATGTGCAGGTAGTTCATCTGCTCCACATTGCGAATGACGGGCACGACGAGGCCCTTCGGCGTGGCCACCGCCACGCTGATGTCAATGTAGTCGCGGTAGACCACCTCGCCGCTCTCGATCACCGCGTTCACCACGGGCTGGTCGGCCAGCGCAAAGGCAGATGCCTTCACGAAGGCCGACATGAAGCCCAGCTTGATGCCGTGCTTCTTTGCAAAGGCATCCTTGTACTGGTTGCGCAGCTGCATGACGTTGCTGAGGGGGAAAAGGAGGAAGTACATTGAGGTTGGGGTTATTTTTAAGTAGTAGTACGAAGAGATTAGAACAGGCAGCAGTAAATTTACCTCATATCGACCTCATTGAAGGTGGTCAGCATTGCGTAAGTGTTCTGCGCGTCCTTCAGCCGCTGGCCAATTCGCTGGCGCATGCGATTCATCTTCACGCGAGTCTCCTTGCGTGAACCGGAGCCGGAGACACCAATGCTGGGCAGACTATCCACACTGGACTTGACTGAGGATGGTGTAGAGCTGGAGAGAGGCTTTGAGACTGGTTCCTGCGGTGCGGCTGGGGCTGGAGCAGCCGGGGCCGCCGGTTCTGGAGCAGACGCCTCCTGAGCTGCTTTGGGGACGGCGGCTGGCTTGGCAGCAGCAGCACCGCCACCGGCACCGACGCGAATTCGCAGAATCACTTTGCCCGGCTGCACGGTGGAGCCATCCTCGACGAGAAGCTCCTCAATCACGCCGGCCACCGGCGAGTGAATTGGGACTGAAGTCTACGTGGTGGTAAACAGAAGAAGTAATTAGTGGTTAGCAGCGTGCTGACGATGCACTAGAAAACGCTTACCTTGTCAGTCTCCACTTCGCCGACAACTTCATCCTCGGCAACTGAGTCTCCGACGGCTGAAAATTCAATCCATTAGTAACGGTTAAAACTCCCAAACAAACAAACACTACCTTTTTCCCATCGGATGTCTCCTTCGCTAAGAGATTCAGCCAGAGCCGGCACGACCACGTCTCTCAACTCATTGCCTGTACAGCAGAGAAAACGTATATCATATCAAAACAATCTAAGCACAATCTAAACAAAAAACTTACATAGTAGGCTAGAAAGGCGGAAATTTCTACTCTGGATGAAGAGCGGCTGCCTGGAAGAAAGATAAAGGTGGCCGTTAAAAAGAAGCCGTTAAATAGCGATGATCCACAGCATACCCCTTCCAATTGGAGCTGTTCAGTTGACTAAAAACAGTAGTGGCTGCATTACTGCTGAGCGACTTGGCGGCGGTGAGGTTCTGAGCGGCAAGAAGGCGGTTGACTTTCAGTGAAGACTGCACCACTTTAGAGGTGCAGGCAAAGGGGCGGTTTGCCGCTGATGGTGGTGATAGTAATGAACGAGGAAAAGGTCAATCAGGTGAGTAAAAACAACACCGAAATGTGCTTTCAAAGATTACCGAGAAAGATTCGCGAAGATTGCAGCATGCTTGAAGCGGTGACCAGAAGATGTGAACAGAACTGATGAACTGACGAGCAACTCCACTGACGCTTCCCGGAGAGAGGGAAAGAGAGAGAATGTACACTGGTGAAGAAGCGCTGTACAGCGGCGACCAGGCAGACAAAACCTCAGCGTTGACTTTAGGATTGGAAGGAGAAAGACCTGACCGAAAGCAATGCGGCGGCTGCGAGAGACTGGCAGAAGGCAGAAAAGAAGAAGTGTGTTTGCGCTACACGCGCGACACCGCAACGCCATCAATCGGACATTGCGCACATCAGGTAGCGCCAAATCAGAGAGAAAAGGCAAACAGATTTGGGTTGACGCCAGCAAAAAGCAGAACAGAACAGCTCATGTCAGCCGATGTGGTGGGCAAGAAAATGCTCATGTTTATTGGTTTCATGTTTAAGGTTCGGGGTAGCGGTGTGTGTTGCAGTTGTTATTTAGTGATGGAAGTACAGCGAGAAAGAGAAAGAGGGAGGGAGGGAGGGAGAGTGGCGGCGCGCACATGTGCTGGAAGATCATTGTTTTGGGGTAATACTTCGGATATTCAAGTGTTGTGGGAAGTGTTGAGATTGAGGGTGCACCAGTTGTGGCCCGGTAGTGCTGAGTACGAAGAGGGACCGCGCGCTGTGCTGACAAACACTGTGTGTGCTGCTGCTGTTGCCGTCATGTTGGGTGTGTTGGGTGTGTGTGTGTCACATAGTCATCATCATCATCATCAGAGTTGGGGGAGTTGGTGTGCTGTTAACAGTGTGAGTGTGGTTGTGGTGTTCACAGTGAACCAGAGTTCTGAGAGGAGAAGAGACGAGGAGGTAATATAATAAAAAGAGACGGAATCCGATACAGAAAGTTAGAGCAATTTTTAGAGGAAGATAAAAGATAGAGGGAAAGATCAAGATTGGTGGTGATTCATATGCTAGCAGGTAAAATTATGTGAGTGTGTGTGTTAGGGGTGTGTGCCGGGTGTCGGCGGAGACGGTGCAAAAGGATGTAGATCAAGCAAAGTACTACTACTGCTGCTGCTGCTGCTGCGACCACTACTCCTCGTCCTCGTCCTCCTCCGTCTCCTCGAGCCAGGTGAGCCACTTGTTGACCTGGAAGAGGGCGCGGCCCTTGCCCGGGTACTCGTCGTTGATGTCCTCCTTCCACTTGGCGTACACCTCCTCGTCGACAATCTCAAACTCGTAGAGAAAGTTGAACCACTTCTCGAGCAGGCCCTTCGGAAAGTTGATCGTGTGGCAGTAGGTCTGCAGCGAGTAGAGCGCCACCAGCTGCAGGTCGGGCTTGCCGCTCAGGTACACCTTCAGCACCTGCTGGTACTTCGCCAGCTCCGCCTCCTGGGCGCTGAAGAGGGCGCTGGTGTAGACGGCGGGCGTCTCCGCGCTGGTGTGCTTGCTGATGATGTGCTTGACGAGGGCGGTGAAGACCACGGAGATGAACTCGGTGCTCGACTGCAGCGGCGGCGTCACATTGTCCTTCAGCCAGCGGTAGAGCGTGGCCGGGGTGCACTCCGGCGAGGTGATCTGCCGGGTGATGTCCGACTCGATGCGCAGCATCGGATAGAGAAAGGTGAGATTGCGGTCCTCGAGAATGTCCGCCATGCGCTCCTTGTTGCGGTCGTTCTCCGGCAGCATGCTGATCAGGCTGATCTTCGACTCGGTGAAGGCCTCAAAGAGCCACGGCTGGCCCTTCGCCTTGTGCAGGTTCTGCAGCAGCAACGGAAAGAGCGGGTAGTGCTGGCCGCCCTCCAGCAGGTCGCCCACCTCCTTTAGGCCAATCGCCCCCTCGATGATCAGCTGGGCGACAAAGCCGGCGACCAGAGAGCGGGCACGGGGCGTCTCCACCTCCAGCTCGACCACCTTGCAGAAGAGGTTCTTCAGGGCGGCCAGGAAGGCGGCGTCGGTGACTCCCTGAGGAGAGCCAGAGGAGCCACCTTCCTCGCCACCTGCTGCCGCTTCAGCTCCTTCACCTGGGCCTGCCTTCATCTTGATGATCAACTTGTAGGCCAGATCGCGCTCCGCCTCTGCCTTGCCAATGGCGATGCGAATGATGACGAGCAGCGTCTCGTCAAAGGCAATGTGGATCGTCTTCAGGCCGTTGATAAAGTCCTGCGAGTTTTCGCTCTTGAAGTACTCCGATAGCAGCTTCTCCACCTCGACGATGACATTGACGGGCTTGCTGGGCTCAGACGACGACGAGTCGCCGCCGTCACCATCTCCCGTCACCTTCAGCTGGCCCATCTCATTCACAAAGCTGTTCATGTCCTTGCCGTTCATGTTCTGGCGCATCATCGGATTGCCACCGCCAAACTTGCCGCCGCCGTTACTGCTTCCCCCGCCGCCGTTACCAATGCCGCCGGCAAATGCATTGCTGGCAAAATTGGCGGCCACCGGCTTCGGACCAAGCAGGCCCATCTTGTCGCCCTTGTAAATGCTCAGCGTTGGCTTGTTCACCTGCAAGCCTCCCGGACCGTTGGAGCCACGCAGTCCGTCAGGCATTGGCTGCAGCTCATTCTTCACAAATGGCTGAAAGGCGGGCACAGGGCCACCGCCGCCCATTCCTCCTCCTCCTCCCTGCTTCATCTGCTGCTTCTGAAAACGGGGCGGCAGGTTGATCATGTCGCGATTGGCATTCAGCTGGTTCAGTCCATTCGACAGCATGTTCACCGCATTCGGCGGCTGCTGGCTGTGGTTGCCGCTGTTCGGGGGACCGCCAGGGCCACCGCCAAGGCCAAGACCGCCACGATAGCCGTCGCGGTCACGGTCGCCGCGATCCATTCCACGAATCTCGCGTTCAATACGCTCGCGGTCACTTCCTCCACCACGACGGTCATCGCGGTCACCACCGCCGCCCATTCCAGGGCCTCCGCCGACTCCGCCGCCGCCACGGCCTCCGTCACGTCGGTCGCGAGGCATTCCGCCGCCGTCTCGCTGGCCTTGGTAGTTGGGGAACTGCTTGTTGTTGTAGCCACCCCCACTTCCTCCCCCTCCGCCGCCTTGATTGTTGTAGTTGTTTTGGTAGTTGTTGTTGTTGCGACGACCGCCACCACCGCCGCCACCAGCCTGGTTACCGTAGCTGTTCATGTTCGGCAGGTGGTTCACGTCGTTGATCGCCCCCGGACCGGTGCCCAGGTAGTACGGGCCGAGGTTGATCTGCGAGAAGACGTCATCGTAGCGGGGCGATTTCTGGTTCATGTTCTGGCGAATGAAGGGAAACCCGTACTGGGAGAGTAATACTTCATTATCGCGGTAGTCATTCTTAGGATCAGAAATGGTGGAAGGAAGTGCCTCTTTCTGTCTCGGAATCCACTGTGAAAGTGTGATGAAGAAATATAGCGTTAGCAAAAATGACGTCAACAAAAGACAACGACCACCAGGACTTACATTATTCTTTCGAAGATCAATCACGTCAAGCAGCATAAAGCGAATGCGGGAGATAAGTTCAGGGTTCTTAGAAAACGACTCCATCCGTTCAAAGTACTGGTCGAGCAGGCCACGAGCTTCCTCTTTCTCCTCCAACAGGTACCCAATGTTCTTCATGATCTCGCATAGACACTCCAGGTCCTGTATCTTGTCCGCCAAGCTCTGGGTCTTCTTCTTGGAGAGCAGCTGCTTGATGCAGTCGTGGAGGATGTTTTGCGGGAGCAGCTGCTGCTTTCCAAGCTCGCAAACAAAGCGAATGTTGCCGAGCATCTTCTGCTTGGCAATGGATCGTTGCTCCTCATCGTCGGCGCTGAGTGGTTCGGTCCGGAATTCATACTTCTCAAATGCATCTCGCCGGTTTTCAAACTCGTCCCGGCACTTGGTCAGCAATATTAGCTTAAAGATCTAGTTTAGCAAATAAAGAGCATAAGTAAGTTGTTCATAAGACAGACAGAATGGTCTACACGTACATCTCGCTTCTTGGTGCCGGTGTTTTCGTCTTCGAAGTGTCGTGCCAAGCTATCGTAGATGACCTTGCATAATTTTGCGTACATAAAACTATACTTGGAATCGTCTAGAGCCTTGTTGAAGATTAGCAGAAGAACGCGTTTGAGGACATCTTGCGACTCGAGCCCAAGATCAAGCAGCTCTCGGCTCAACTTGTCGAATTTATCAGGAGTGATTTTGTTAAGAATGCTAATAAACATGAAGAGAAGAAAACTCAGGTAAGTGGTTGTTTTCGCACACACACACACACACGCGGCTAAGCCTCAGGTACTTACCCTCGAACCTTGTAGTCAATGCTTCTATCGTATTGAGGGTTATTGTCATGTGCATCTCTTCTTATGTGGTTGCTCGGAGGATTCCATCTACGACTTGAGGGAGACAAGGAGCCACTGTTATGGCCATAGGACGTAGAATGAGGACGAGAGGGGTCGCCCTGTCCTCCCGAGCACCGAGAAGCAATAACCCCCTGTCCTCGCTGGTGGTCCGTCGTGTTAACTTGGTGGAAGAGGGAGAAGAGGCACGAAATCTGCTGGAAACGCGGGGACGCAGATAACCACACGGTGAATGATTTTCAGGACTGATGGGTAGAAAAGAAGGGGATGGTGGAGAGAGAAAGGGGAGATGATGATAGTCTCTTCAAACAGACTGCGACGGCCGGGGACCAACGACTGGGCGCGGCTACTTCAGCTACTACAGGATCTGATGCTCTTCAGACGGGCGTCACGGGCGTCGTCGGTGAGACGGAGTGCTCGAAGTGCAAAGTGCGCTCGGGACCTCGAGGTGCACGGTGCCTGGGCGTGAGAAAGCGAGTGAGCGTGGCAGGGCAAGAGAGAGAAAGAGCAATCGTAGTAGTATCGGTGCAAAGTGGTGCAATGGCTGGCTTGCAGGAGACCTGTGAGTTGGGGAAACGACGACGACAGCCAGCGGTGGTGGTGGTGGTGATGATGGTGGTGGTGGTGGTGGTGATGGTAGTGGACAGACAACGGATCCAGACAACGGCGGATGAATGATCGATGCCAGAGAGAGCGAGAGAGAAAGAGAAAGAGAAACTCAGTGAGCAGAAGAAGAGGGAGCAGAAAAGGGAGGAGCCATCCTCCATCGCCGATGTCGCCGCTGCTGCTGCCGCCGCCGCCGCTGACAGCGTCGCAGCACCGGCGCTCACGCCGACAGCGGGCGCTACCGGCAATTTTCTTCCTTTCTTTCTTTCGTTCTTTGCCCGCGTCGTCGTCGTTGTCAGGGGCATCGACCGACGCCGAACGACGTACCCTGCTGATGCTGCTGCTACGAAGGCGAAGGCGCCCGAACTGCACCGAGGCGCCGCTGCTGCTGATTCTTTTCAGTTTCCTCTCTCTCGCCACTAGCTGGAGTAGGAAGCTGCAGCCATTTTTGCCAGTTTACTTTTATTTCACTACTATGTACACAGGAGAGGACACAAGAGTGCGCACAACAGGTAGATTGGTAAGGTAAGGAAAGGTAAGGTAGGGGAGGAATGAGGACAAATCACAGACAGGTAAGAGGCGAAGTAGAGAGTTGCCCTGTTGGCGCTACGCGCCGCCGTCAATGACAAGACACTTACTGTCCAGTGTTGCGTCCTACAGCCAACACACACAGGACAGAAAGAGACTTCGAGTGTCTTGCCAACCAGCAGACGCCGCCGCAGTGGTGACGATGATGATGAGGATGATGATTCGGCAAAGCTTCTTCTCTTCAGGAGAAGATCTCGTTCACTTTGTGGAGTAGGTGTCTGCCAAAACAAAGCAAAGCAAACGCGTTAGAGTCACCATGGTGAGTGTAAACAAAGAAGAGTGACACTTACTTGGACGTGACCGGCTGTCCGTAGCTGTAGAAGGGATTGCTGGCCACCACCTCGACGTAGGTGTTGTGGATGGTGCGGAGGATGGCCCTCGCCTCGTTGTCCCTCACCATGGTGTTGTTCACCATCAGCAGGACCTTGGTCTGCGTCACCGAGCACAGGCCGTAGATCTTGTAGGTGTCGGACTGGGCGAGAACGCCCAGAAAGGGCTCCCGGGTGCTCTGCTTCTCGTCGACGACGTCCAGCGAGGCGTGCAGCTTGAAGAGCAGCCCCAGTGAGTCCTGGTCGCGGGTGCGCACCAGCACCGGCGTGTTGCTGTTGTTGATGATGGCCAGCGCAAGGACCGACATAGTGTTCTGGTATTAGGTCTCTGTCTTTGGTGTACTGTCTATTGTGGTGGTGGTGGTACTTTTTGAGTGCTCTTCTTTCTGCCTGTGATCGGTAGCATCAGCAGCGCAGGTGCAGACGCCACGGCTGGTCTGGCCATCAGCAGCAGGAGCATAGCAATCCACCAGACTGCGCCACCGGGTGAGTACTTTGCTGGAAAAGTAGGCGTTCAAAGGCAGCTGCCAACACTGTCCACTCTTGGCTGTGCATTGTTAGCTCTGTCTGGCAGCCTCTGCTTCTGAGTCTGTCTCACTACTCTCCAGCAGTCGTACCAGTGCCCTGCTTCATCTCTCCCTGTCTTCACAGCTTCATCCTTGAACCACCCTCTCTTCCTCGTCCCGTTCACCCTAGACCCACATCACCACCACCACCAAGATCATGGTTGTCAACGAGTGGCTGAACCCGAATGCGGCGAACAAGACGCACGCGATGGCCGTCACCCGGGACTACATCTCTCAGCCGCGACTCACCTACAAGACGGTGACGGGCGTCAACGGGCCGCTGGTCATTCTCGACGATGTCAAGTTCCCCAAGTACGCAGAGATCGTCAAGCTGACGCTCAACGACGGCACCCAGCGCACCGGCCAGGTCCTCGAGGTGAGCGGCAACAAGGCCATCATCCAGGTCTTCGAGGGCACCTCGGGCATCGACGCCAAGCACACCATTTGCGAGTTTACGGGTACGTGTTGTTGTTGTGTGTGTGGCCCATAGCTTGTGTTTCATGACCCGCCTCTTCTTTGCACAGGCGACATTCTGAGAACGCCCGTCTCCGAGGACATGCTCGGCCGAGTGTTCAACGGCTCCGGCAAGCCCATCGACAACGGCCCTCCGGTGCTCGCCGAGGACTACCTGGACATTCAAGGTCAGCCGATCAACCCTGAGTCGCGAACCTACCCCGAAGAGATGATCCAGACGGGCATTTCCGCCATCGACGTGATGAACTCCATTGCCCGTGGCCAGAAGATTCCCATCTTCTCGGCGGCTGGTCTGCCTCACAATGAGATCGCCGCGCAGATTTGTCGTCAGGGCAGTCTGGTGAAGTTGGAGGGCAAGGGCCCGATTGACGACAACTTCGCCATCGTCTTCGCCGCCATGGGTGTCAACATGGAGACGGCCCGCTTCTTCAAGCAGGACTTTGAGGAGAACGGCTCGATGGAGAACGTGTGCCTCTTCCTCAATCTGGCCAACGACCCCACCATTGAGCGCATCATCACGCCCCGTCTGGCGCTGACCACCGCCGAGTACCTCGCCTACCAGTGCGAGAAGCACGTCCTGGTCATCCTCACTGACATGTCCTCTTACGCCGAGGCCTTGCGAGAGGTAGGAGATGGTCACTTTGGTTTCTAAAAGGTCAACTTGCTAACTTTTCTCTGTTCCATTCAGGTTTCCGCCGCCCGAGAGGAGGTGCCCGGCCGTCGAGGTTTCCCCGGCTACATGTACACTGATTTGGCGACTATCTACGAGCGCGCCGGTCGAGTGGAGGGCCGCACCGGGTCGATCACGCAGATTCCCATTCTGACGATGCCCAACGACGACATCACCCACCCGATTCCCGATCTGACGGGCTACATTACCGAGGGCCAGGTGTACATTGACCGACAGCTGAGCAACCGACAGATCTACCCGCCCATCAACGTCCTGCCCTCGCTCAGTCGTCTGATGAAGTCGGCCATCGGCGAGGGCATGACCCGCAAGGATCACGCCGACGTGTCCAACCAGCTGTACGCCTGCTACGCCATCGGCAAGGACGTCCAGGCGATGAAGGCCGTCGTCGGTGAGGAGGCACTCACCGCTGAGGATCTGCTCTACCTTGAGTTCCTCAACAAATTCGAGAAGACCTTTATCACTCAGGTACACTAGGCGATTCTAAATGGCAACACTATTTGGCTAACACTTGTTTACACTCACTTTTCAGGGCAACTACGAGAACCGAACGGTCTTTGAGTCGCTGGACATTGGCTGGAAGCTGCTGCGAATCTTCCCCAAGGAGATGCTGAAGCGAATTCCCGCCGACACGCTGGCGGAGTTCTACCCGCGCCAGGGTGGAGCTAGCTCCAGTGCCGCCGCCGCCGCCGCTGCCAAGAACTAGGCGTGGAAACCATAATCCACCTTTTCTCTCTCTCTCCCTCCCAGTGTTGCTCTGTCAAGCCAAGAAGATACATTCTTTCTCTTTCTCTATTGCATTGTTGTTACCAGCCCGTTGTTGTGTTATTATTTTATTCCCTCCTCCTCTTCTTTCTTCATTCTTTCTTCTTTCTCTCTTCACCCGGATCTACTAGGAACAACCACACGCTCTCGCTCTACCCGAAAAAAAGTTTATTACTCTGTGTGTGTCTAGTCCAGAAAAACGAAACTGTCTTGCTCTTACTCTTTCTCTCTATCTTTCTCTTCATGCATTCACTACACTCGCTCACAGTCATTCCAGTCCAGATGATGATGGTGTTGTTGTTGCACTGTGTAACACATCCCCTTTCTTTCTTTCTTTCCCCCTCTTCTTCTCTTATCATCGTGTGCATTCATTATCGTTTGCAGTTGTCTCCTATTTTATTCGTGCTCTTTTTGTTGTTTGTCGACTAACACAGTGTAGTTGATGATGATGATGTTTGTAAAAAATAGCACTGGATTAATAAGAATCGAAATAATAAGAACTGTATACATCAGGCGCAGTGTTCTTGGGAGTGCTTTTTTTGTCAGGGGAGCTCTCCAACTCACTCTTGTAATTTGATAACTTAAAATTTATTAAAACTGCGTCGTTCGCGCCTAAAACAACACTCGTTTCCCTTCTTAAATTAAACTTTTCATTAAGGATCAAATGGTGGAGATCAAAAGTCGCTCAACACAAGGTGGATGAAGAACGAGAAAGAGAGAAGTCATCGGTGTGTTGTCAAGAGTGTTGTCAAGTGTGTATGTGTGTGTAAGTGTGTGTGTGTGTGAAGAGAGGAGTTCGCGTTGTTTGTTCAGTATCACAGTGTTCGGGAAAAGTTGTATTGGGTGTAGTAAGAAGAATAGTAATGTTTGTAGAATAGCAGTAAAAACAAGATTCGGTACGGGGAGAGGTGAGACAGAGAGGGTGAGAAGGAGGTGAAAGAATATTCGAAAGAATAGAGAGAAACGAAGAGGCGATCGGTGAAGGTGCACGGCACACAGTGCCGGGGGTGATGATGTTCCGCCCTTCCGCTCAGGCGTAGTACATGGGTGTTGTTGTAATAAATAACAATTGTGACTGATAGGAGAGAGAGAGAGAGGGGGGAGGTTGGGGAGGGTTATTCAGAATCGGAAGACGAAGTAGAGCCGGCCTTGTCGATTAACAGTTTATCATATTGTTTTAAGGAATCGTCGATGTCTTCCGCATCGTGACTGCAGAGGTGATTGTCGGCGTAGCCCAGTGGCTTCGGCTTGCGAAACTCGTACACCAGCGGGTAGATGTGTTCGACCGCCATCTGAACGTTCTGTACACTGGGGGCGGTGATGGTGATTGAACCCGTTTGAAAGATCTTCAGTACGGCTTTGAGCTCCTTCATTCGGTACGTCGCTCCGGGATGAAGCTCAGGTTCGTAGCTGTTTGTGCAAAGTGAATTCAGTTTCAGTTTCTAAATTCTCCTTGACTTGTAATCACTTACCTGGCTACTTGTCTGTGTGCAGTGCTGAACTCGCCAATCTTGATACCGAATGGCATTCGGCACGTGCCGAGGACGTTCACCACGCGGTAACTGCTGAACTTGACTCGGAAGCCCATCCTCTGGAGAACTCGGGCCACGCGGCGTGAGGCACTTTTGGCTTGCTCTTCGGATGAAGCACCCGTGCAAACGATCTTACCCGAGGACCATATGCTGGCCGTCACTTGAGGTGTTCGTAACTTCATCAGGATAATCTACAGTTTACAACAAAAACAAAACGCGTTAGTGGAACAGCAAATCAGGAACCCGGACACGGCACCACCCCCAGCATTCTCATCACATCGGAATATTCGAGAGAATGGAACTACAGGCAGAAATAGAACAAAACACCGAGCATCGTCACACACACACACCACTCACCGACTGCTCTCGCTGGTAGACAACATTTGAACCGTTTGTGGCTATTGTCCTCAGGTTCAGGTGACAGCGGACGCTGAAGTGGGAGACGACATTGCTAATGGTAATATCCACCGAATCCTCGGGACTTTGTGACTCATCTGGTGGCGTGCCAGCCATTTGGGCCCAAGGAAGTGAAGCGGAGTGGGCTTTGGTGTGGCGAAGGCGATTCTGGTGTGTGCAATGTTTCACCAGCAGAGAGCGAGGCAGACGGGAGAAGAAGGGAAAGAAGCAGCAAGCAGGCAGGCAGGCAAGCGAGAAGAAGCACTTTACAGAAGAGCCGATCGTACGTTCTCTACGGCAGGCATATTTCTGCATCAGCTTACAAGTTAGAGCCTTCGGAGCTGAGTGGCAAAAGGCGTCATGAAGCACGTTCACAGTGCTGCAGGGGGCAGCACTGCCGCTGCCGTCGGCACTGAATCAGGCAGCCTTTGCCCACTCCGTTCTGCGAACTCTACTCGCGCAACTGCAGTCGCTGCTCCGCTGCTGCTGCTCTGCTGCTCACACACAGCCAAAGCTTTGAGTCGCTCACTCTCTTGCCTCTCGCTCTCTCGCTCTCTCTCACTCGCTCGAGTCTTCTGCCATCCTTCGCATTCTCCTAAACATGGCGAACGCTGGTTCCACTGAACATTGAAGGTATCCCAGCCAGTCGGAGACGATACCGCCACTTGCTCCTCTCGGCGTCTCCACCTTCACCGCCGCCCACACGCCCATCCGACGCCTCGGCCACCTCGTCGCGGCCCGGCCAGCTCACCCAGCGGCCAGCGCTCGTGGCCTCCTGCACCGTTGGTCCTTTGTCATCATCAGCACCAGCAGCGGTGTTGGTGGTGGTAGTTGGCCAGCACCAGTCAACAGTGCACTCCTGCACTCCACACACACACACACTCTCAGACTGCACTCTCGCCGAACCGATGATCTTTTTTCATCATCACTCAGCCTCTATTTCTCCCTCTCTGCTCCCCTGCTCTCTTTCAACTCGCTCTCCTGTTGTTTGTGTTCTGTCGCCAATGTTTTTATTCTTTCGTCAACAGCACTACCCTCTCAGTCTGTCACCTGCCTCCTTCACGACGTTCTTCCTCCTCCTCGTCTTCTGTACATAGATACACACACCTTAGCACCAGCATCAAACTGTGCATCTAATGTAAGTTGAGCGTTGCTGCACCAGCGCACCTGATCAGTAGCCGATCACCGATCCCCCACACACAAGCGAGCGGGAGCCTTACACTCTTTTCCCTCCTTGCAGCCTCGTGTTTGAGCATCCAGCATCCATGATGTGAGAGCCCAAGTTTTAATGCGCCCTTTTCAACTCTTTCCACGCTCTATGGACATTTTGCAATTGTTTACTTGAATATATTTGTTATTATCTTGCCGCACCGTTTGCAAGATAGGCCCCCCACTACATGACGCTCCAAAATGGGTGACTACCTGAACAGCAGCGGGCCGTCGGTGTCCTCGACCAACGCCGCCAACTCCTCCTACATGCTAGGAAGCGGTTCAGTCAACATGAACCACGATCCGCCTAGCAAGAGGCTAAAGACTAGCGACTCGACCGACTCGATGATCAGCAGCTTCTACAGCGTCTTACCTGAAGAACTGTCCTCCAACAACTTGGACAACAGTGTCATCAACAGTGTGAATATCACGAATTCTTCAAACATGACTGCCACTTCGAACATCAATTCATCGCAGACATCGTCAATCGTCGGCCACCAGCCTAATTTGACTCATCTTTTAACAAAACCACCCAATAACTCAACTCAACCAAATCAAATACCGCGGTCGATGCTTTCGAATGCCAACTCAAACATGTCGCTCCAGCAGCAACTTAGTATGCCTTCTCAGCCACGCAATCCTCAACAACAACATCGGTTCTCCAATCAGAATGCACCTCAAGTTCAAATTTCAATGCAGCAATCACAACATCAACAGCAGCTGTTTCAGCAGCAACAACAACAGCAGCAACAGCAGAACTTTCAGAACAACCAAATGGCTCAGCAACGAATGGCATCTCAGGGGCAACCAATGCAGCAGCAGCAACAACAGCAGCAGCAGGCGCAGTTTCGATACATGGCACCCAACTCGAACCACATTCAGAATCAGTCCACCATCAGTATTTCTCAAATGCCAGGACCTGGATCTCAGAATCAGATGAACGCCGCTGGCTTTCCTTCCGCTGGTCCTGCTGGCTCTGCTGGACAGCCCGTCAATCAGAGCCGACTCGGCGAGCAGCAGCAGGTGAATCACGCGAACAACAACAACAATAACAACAATGCCAACACGCTAATAATAAACAACACCGACAACGAGAAACGGAAACTGATTCAGCAGCAGCTCGTCCTGCTACTGCACGCCCACAAGTGTCAGCGACGAGAGCAGCAACAGCGACAGAATGGCACCGAGCCGATCAAGCCCTGCGCCCTTCCTCACTGTCCCACCATGAAACAAGTTCTTGCTCACATGGCCACCTGTCAATCGGGTATGTCTCTCTGTTTTGGCGCGGAGAAAGGCTTGTACAAAAAACTAAACCCCTTTTTATCTGATCCCTCTTTACAGGTAAAAATTGCAATATTCCCCACTGTTCCAGTTCAAGGCAGATCATCAACCACTGGAAGAACTGCCCTAGGACCGACTGTCCAGTGTGTCTTCCACTAAAGCAAGCGAATGATCGCAAACCCCAGCAGCAACTAACATCTCAGGTACTGTTTTTTCACCCTTTTTTCATTTTGGCGCGCGCAGTCATTCATTTCTTTATTTGTATTTTTCTCTCTATTATTATTCTTCTTTGCACACTGTGGCCACTCGCGCGTACAGGCAATGCCGAATAATAACTCAAATTCAACCCTAAACTCGATCAACTCTGTGCAGGCGATGGGTGGAGTGAACTCCTCTAACCTGCTGATGAATGCCACTTCGATGCAGGCGCCCTCGCAGGCACCACCCACCGCCCAACAGCAGCAGCATCAACAGCAACAGCAGCAGCAGTCGCAACAGCAGCAATCGCAGTCGCAGATTCAAAGCGACGACATGCAGAAGGCGTACCAGGCACTGGGTCTTCCCTACAACAGCAATGCCTCCAGCTTCATGCAGAGCCAGCAGTCGAACATGAACGTCAACTCGCAGTTTCCGCAGGTGCACAACCAGTCCAAGGACTGGCACAATGTGGTCAACTCTGACCTGCGACAGCACCTGGTGCAGAAGATAGTGCAGGCGATCTTTCCCAACTCCGACCAGAACCTGCCGCCGCAGGACAAGCGGCTCACCAATCTGTTCACCTACGCGCGCAAGGTCGAGTCGGACATGTACGACAAGGCGAACTCTCGGGAGGAGTACTACCACCTGCTGGCGGAGAAGATCTACCGCATTCGAAAGGAGCTGGAAGAGAAGCGCCAGCGGCGGCGGGATCAGCAGTTTCAGCAGCAGCAGCCGCCACCGCCTCCACAGCTGCAGCAGCAGCAGCAGCCGCCTCAGCAGCCGCAGCTGCCCGGCTTTCCCGCCGGTGTCGGCGCCAACAATGGCGGCGGCCCTAATCAGATGAACAGTAGCAGTAGTAATCTGGTGAACGCCCCGCTGACGAACAACATTGGCATGGCGCAGAATGCGCCCCGACTGAGCAGCATGGTCGCGCCGCCCAACGTGACACTGTCGCCGCAGAACTTTAACAATCAAAATCAGCAGCCGCCGCAACTTACTTCCCAAATGCCGAAGCAGCAGCAGCCAACTCAGCAGCAACAGCAGTCTCACTTTTTCCTCGCCAACAATGGCATGAACATGCCGAACAACGGCGGCCAGGTTCAGGTGTCACAGTCGAATCACTCGCAGATGAACCAGCAGCAGCAGCAGCAGCCCATCTCCGTGACCAACTTCAGGCCGACTAGCACCGTTTCTAGTATGAACTTCAACAATTCAACACTAAACTCCTCCAACCCAATGCTGAACAGCATGATGCAATCTACGCCTCAGCAGCCCAATACTCCCCAGGCTTCCTCCACGCCCCCACCACGCTCACAATCGGTACTGTCCAATGCTTCGGCCGCGTCAGGTTCAAACATGACAGTTTATCAGCAACAGCAGCAGCAGCCGCCTCAGCCATCGCAGCAGCAGCAGCAGCCTAACATGCCCTTGACTAATGCATCAGATGGCCCGATAAACATCAAGGCGGAGTTTGAGTCTGACTCGGTGTCATCGTGCAATTCAGCCTTTCCCCCCGCTGGCTCTGAGGCCGCTGCCTCGAACAATCTTCATAACCAGCCGGAGAACGGCGCCGGAGACAAGCTCTCTGCGCAGCTCAATTCAAACTGCTCTACTACAAGTGAGATGAAACCGGACGTTGGCGGGTTGATTTCAAAGTCCGACCCGTTCGCCGACGAGAAGAAGCCAAAGTTGGACAGTACCAGTTCGCCTGCTTTTAAATCCGAAACGGCCTTCAAGTCAGAGAGCGGTTTCAAGTCGGAAGCGCCCTTCAAATCAGAGGCGGCTTTCAAGTCGGAGAGTGGCTTCAAATCGGAGAGCAAGACTGAGTTTAAGTCCGAGACGTCCAACGGTGCAACGCCACCACCTCCATCTTCAACTACGGGCGTCGCCGTGAAGTCTCCCAAGTCTCCCGACTCAAAGGATCAAAGCGCAATGGAGATGGACTCGTCGAGCAGCAGCACCGCCGTGGCGACCGTCTCAAAGACCTCGCCATCCTCCTCCTCCTCCTCCGGCGCCAGTGGCCCCTCGAAGAAGAAGGTCTTCAAGCCGGACGAACTTCGACAGGCCTTGATGCCGACGCTGGAGAAGCTGTACAAGCAGGACCCCGAGTCGTTGCCCTTTCGCCAGCCAGTGGACCCGACTGCGCTGCAGATTCCCGACTACTTTGAGATCATCAAGAAGCCGATGGACCTGTCGTCGATCAAGAAGAAGCTCGACACTGGGCAGTACATCGACCCCTGGCAGTACGTGGACGACGTCTGGCTGATGTTCGACAATGCCTGGCTGTACAACAGGAAAACTTCGCGCGTCTATCGTTACTGCTCAAAGGTATGTGTGCACTTTGTGTGCTCATTGCTTGCCTACATTTCTTTACACTTGAACAACAACCTTCCTCTTCTTCCCTTTCTCTTCTCTAGCTCGCGGAAGTGTTTGAACAAGAAATCGATCCAGTCATGCAGAGCCTGGGCTACTGCTGCGGACGGAAGTACGTCTTTCAGCCTCAAATTCTGTGCTGCTATGGAAAGCAGCTGTGTACCATTCCTCGTGATGCCAAGTACATGAATTACCAGAATAGGTATGTGAATATTCGCTTTGATTTGTTGGAGCCTCTCTAACCTTTAAATCCTTTTCCAGGTACACCTACTGTATGAAGTGCTTTTCCGATATTCCCGGTGAAATGGTCACGGTGGGCGATGCACTGGGCTTTGAAGCCACCTCCACCGTGCAGACCATTGCGAAGAGCAAGTTTATCGAGGCGAAGAACGACCACCTTGATTTGGAGCCCTTTCTCCAGTGCAAAGAGTGCGACCGCAAGCTGCATCAAATCTGTGTCCTTCACATGGATCAGATTTGGCCAGAAGGGTATGTGTGATGATTTGAAGCGACACTGTGTATGGTTCTTCTTTGAGCTTGATTTAATATATTTTTGTTATGTTACCGCTTGTACGTAGTTTCACATGTGATGGCTGCTTACGACGGGAAGGCAGGCGGCGGAAGGAGAACAAGTACGGTGCCAAGCGGCTACCCACCACCAAGCTGGGCACGTACATTGAGGGCCGTGTTAATGGGTTCCTGCGCCGGAAGGAAACCGGTGCTGGCGAGGTCTTTATTCGCGTCGTCTCCAGCTCGGATAAGATTGTCGAAGTGAAGCCCGGCATGAAAGCGCGGTAAGATTTGGGCAGCGTCACTTTGGTGACGTTTAATGCTGTTTTTTCTAATAAAACGATCTATTCTCTAAATCACAGGTACGGCAACTTGCCCAATTGGGTGGACTCGTTTCCGTATCGAGCGAAGGCCCTCTTTGCCTTTGAAGTCATTGACGGCACTGATGTGTGCTTCTTTGGCATGCACGTGCAGGAGTATGGCTCAGAGTGTTCTCCGCCAAACACGAGGTAAGTGGCGTTTGGGGTGGTGGTGCTTGTCAACACACCGGAAGTACACTTCTCTTTACTAAAAACATTGTTTTTCACTTTAGACGAGTGTACTTGGCGTACCTCGATTCAGTGTACTTTTTCCGTCCAAAGCAATACCGAACTGCGGTGTACCATGAGATCCTTCTAGGGTACCTTGACTACGCCAAGCAGCTTGGCTACACCATGGCGCACATTTGGGCCTGTCCACCCTCTGAAGGTAAGTGCTGCATAAACTCGCAACATCAGCAATTAACCTTTTCGAACTTTTTTCATTCACCAGGCGATGATTACATTTTCCACTGTCATCCGGTGGAGCAGAAGATTCCCAAGCCCAAAAGGTTGCAGGAGTGGTACAAGAAGATGCTGGACAAGGGAATGGTCGAGAGGGTCGTCCTGGACTACAAGGATATTCTGAAGCAGGCGAATGAGGACAATCTGAAGATTGCTTCTGAGCTGCCCTACTTTGAGGGTGACTTTTGGCCGAATGTGCTGGAGGAGTCGATAAAGGAGATTGAAATGGAGCAGCAAAAACAACAGCAGCAGCTTGACACGATCAAATCAGAGCCGGGCACCTCGTCACAGAACGGCGAAGAGGAATCCTCTATCGGTAAGGGTGTTGTTTGTTGTGGCTCACTTTTTCTATTTAGAATGATCTCATGTTTTATTTTTTGCCTTTGTTATAGTTGAGTTGCTGGAAAGCACCGACTCGAAGGACGGTGATATAGGCAAAAACACTAAGGACGGCTCGAAGCAGCACAAGAAGAACAGCGCCAATAAAAAGTCCAACAAGAAGCAGAATAACCGCAAGAACAATGTGCACTCTCGAATTAAAGGAGGCCCGCTGGTTAGCCAGCCGCAATCACAGGTAGCTATTTCTTAATTTCTACGAAATTAATTTAATTAACCACCACTTTTTTCCTTCCTTAAAAGTTGACTCCACTGCAGCAATTTGACACTGAACTTACGCAAAAGATATTCAGCACCATGGAGAAGCACAAGGAGGTGTTCTTCGTGGTGCGCCTTCACTCGAGTCAATCCGCCGCCAGTCTGCCGCCGGTCAGCGACCCTGATACCTTGATTAATTGTGATCTCATGGACGGTCGTGATGCCTTCCTCACCCTTGCCCGTGATAAGCATTACGAATTCTCTAGCCTGCGGAGGACCAAGTTCTCCAGCCTGGCGATGCTCTACGAGTTGCACAACAGCAGCAACGACCGCTTCCTCTACACGTGCAATAACTGCAAGCGGCAGCTGATCGACTCGCGCTACCACTGCTCCACCTGTGATGACTTTGATCTCTGCGTCAGCTGCTACCAGCGCGACAGTCACAACCACCCCATGGACCGGGTCGACTTTGGCGAGCTCGGTCTGGGCAGCATGGGCGGCGACGAGAGCGTCTCCGTCGCCGGCTCGCTGGTGGCCGGCGGCGAGGGACAGGAGGGCGGCGAGGCGGGCGCCCCGGGCAGTCTGGCGACCTCGCCCAGCGAGACGCGCCGCCTGTCGATTCAGCGGTGCATCCAGAACCTCTACCACGCCTGTCAGTGCCGCGACGCCAACTGCCGGCGCATGTCCTGCCTGAAGATGAAGCGCGTGGTGCAGCACGCCAAGGCCTGCAAGCGGCGCAGCGCCATGGGCGGCGGCAACGCCCAGGGCCACTCGCACTGTCCCATCTGCAAGCAGCTCATTGCCTTGTGCTGCTACCACGCGAAGCACTGCGAGGAGACGAAGTGCCCGGTGCCGTACTGCATGAACATCAAGCAGAAGCTCAGTCACCAGCGGCTGCAGCATCGCATTGCTCAGCAGGCGCTGGTCAACCGGCGCATGGCGTCGATGCTGCTGGCGTCGCAGGCCAACTCGCAGAGCAACTCCTCCTCCAGCGCGCAGGCGAGCAGCAGCAGCGGTGCCATGTCCACGCCCTTCAGTCCTCAGCAGGTATGTGATCCTCTTGTCTTTTCCAAATCAATTGCATTATTTTGACCATCACTACTTTCTCCTCTTTCTGTCACAGTCGCAGCCGTACATGAAGCCAGCCGCGGCGACGCCTCCGCCGGCCGGCGCCCTGCAGGCTGCCGCCCAGGTGCAAGCGGTGGCCCGTCAGCAGCAGAACGCCCAGATGAACAACCACTCTATGAATGTGAATCCGTATGGAAAGGGCGGCAAGCCGATGCACCACTTTACCTCACAGTCACAGCAGCCGCAGCCTAAGCCGCCGATGCACACCGGCAAACCGATGAACATTCAGCCCCAGCCGCCGCAAAGAATGATGGGCGGCATGGACCATGCTCCAGGCGGAGGAGGACCAGGTGGTGGTGGTGGAGGAGGCGGTATTGGAAAGCAACACCCCCAACAGCAGCAGCAGTCCCAACCGCAGCAACAACAGCAGTGGTACAATTCATCTCAACAGCAGCAGCCTATGCAACAACAGCAGCAGATGTCTGTACAGCAACAGCAGCAGGCCCGTTTCCAGCGACCTCAGATGGCTGGACAGCAACCGGTGCAGCAGATGATGCAGCAACAGCAGCAGCAGCAGATGCTGGCCCAGATTCAGCAGCAGGCGCAGCAGCAACAAGGCGGCGGCCCAATGGTGCCGCAGGCGAATCAGATGCAACAGCAACAACAACAGATGGGCATGTCCCAGCAGCCGCAGCAACAAGTATGTACCAGTATTTTGGCTAGAAAAGTTAGGAAAGTGAAGAAGGTTAAGAAGGTTGCCGTGAAGGCGTAGTTGTTGTAGTATATCTCAGTTGCATGCATGCGTTTTCACACGAATCTACACCTCAAGAATCAAGTTTCAAGGGTAATATTTGGTCATGTTTTTGGAAGAGTTTTTTGCCTCATACATCTTTTGCTTCATCTATAGAGTGTTGTAAAGAGCTCAACTATAATCATCATATTTTTAGAGTATCACATAATATTTTTTATTCACCCGTATCTCATCACTCCACTGTTTAATATTATTCAGAAAACTGTCAATATACCTGTGTAGTGTCCAGTTTCTAAATTGTTCCTCTCTCTCTATTCCAATCTCCTCCTCATCCTAAAACTTTAGCTGCCAAACGTGAATCAAGCAGGCGGAAACAGCTCGGGCGGCGTGCCGAATTCCGCTAACAATATGACCCTGCAGCAGCTGCTGGCCACCTTGAAGAACAACCCCAATCCACAGGCGCAACAGCACGTGCTCGCCATGCTGAAGACCAATCCCGCCCTGATGGCGGCCTTTATCAAGCAGCGCAATTTGCAGCAGGCACAACAAGCCCAGCTGGCGGCCTCTCAAGGACAGGGGGGACCGGGGGCACGTCAGCTGCAGCAGCAGCAGAATGCGCAGATGAACAACCATGCGATGGGCGGTGGGAGCGGAGGCGGCGGAGGTGGTGGTGTGAATCCCTACGGAAAGGGCGGCAAGCCGTCGCACCACTTTTCCCAGCAGCAGTCCCAGCAGCAACCAAAGCCAATCATGCACTCAGGAAAGCCGATGCAAATTCAACAGCAATCTCAGCAGCGAATGATGGGCTCTGATCATGCACCTGGTAGGAGTTAGCAGTTTTGAAGCACTTTGAAAGACACTCAATTAATCCTTTTTCATTTTACCTTGTTTACAGTTGTCGAGATGTACTCACAGCAACAGCCGCAACAACAACAGCAACAGCAACAGTGGTTTAACTCACAGCAGCAGATGAACCCCGGGCAACAGGTTCGATTTCAGAGGCCACAGATGGCCGGTCAGCAGGGCCAGCAGATGATGCAGCAGCAGCAACAACAACAGATGCTCTCTCAGATGCAACAGTCACAACAGCAGCAGCAGCAGGCGCAACAAGGCAATATGTCACAATATTCATCCCATTCGCCACCTTTCAGCTCACTTCCGCCTCACCAGTAGGGGGAAGTGAGCTGCCAGTGCTGATCATCACCATCCCCATCCCCATCACATCCATCACCATACTATCTCATTTCTTTCCTCCTTTTCTTTCGTCATTACTGTACAAATCACCTCAATCGGATCACTCTTTTCATCTTCATTTCGGTACCACCCACCATCGAATTCACCGTTTGTACTCTTTTCCCTTTCTTTCGTCGTATATTACAATATTTTACTCACTATTTATTTCTTTCACTACTTGACACTACTATACAACTCTTTTTCGCTTACTATTCTACTGCATTATATAAGACAATTTTCATCGTAACTGCCGACATAAACTTCCTTTTCTCTTTCACCTTTCTCTCTCTCTCTCTCTCTTCCATTTTCCATCCTTCCCATCATTTTCTCTTCTTCCTCCTCATTCTTGGGCATTACCATTTTATCGCTATTCATATAGTTTTTTTGTTTGTTATGCTGAAATAATATATTATGATGACTATTTAACCTTTATTTATTATCACCTTCTGTACAAAACCTCAAACACACTCACACACTCTGATACACACACACCTCACACCACAAACCTCATCCCTTGATGCATTATATACAAACGATGATCGTCACCCCTTTCTTTACACAAACTGTTTCGCAACTGTCTTCTCTCTTTTGTAAACGCTTTAATTAATGATGATGATGATATATTATAATATTTCAATTTCAAATACAAATAAAGCCTTATATTACCTACGGAAACGACACATAAGTAGTAAAAAGAAGAAGAAGAAGAAGGTGTGTACATAAGTAAAAAGTTAAACAAGTAAATATAATAATTAAATATAAAAACAGTTGTGTGAACATTTGAGTCCTCTGGACACACTAGGAGAAGGAGGAGCTATTGCGATGATTGGCAGCTCAGATCAGATCAGGTAAGAAAAGAAGTGCACTTGTGACCTCGAAGGAGTAGCGAAGCACTGGAGCAGTGTATGGGTGTGTCAGACCGGCAACACTTCCGGCCGGTTGATCTGTTTTTGGACAATGTAGAACTTGTGCTTCTTGCTGAAGATGCCCCAGATGACGGCGGTAATTTCAATGATCACATTGAAGGGAATGGTGAAGAGGGCGCCCGCAATGAGAAAGGCGTACCGCTTCAGCCCTATCTGCCGGACGGTGAAGGACTTGAAGACGCCGAAGATGTACATGTAGAAGGAGGCGGCGGCGATGAAGGTCGACCAGAAGTTGCACCAGTAGGAGGGCGGCAGCGGGTAGACGCTGGCGAAGACTAGATTGAAGATGGTCAGCGGCATGGTCAGCCAGGCGTACAGGGACAGGCTGAGGAGGAACTTCACCGGCAGGGGAATGTGCCGCGAGTGCACCACCAGGTAGATGCCCTGCACCCAGCGCTTCCGTTGCTGCAGAAAGTCCGCCAGCGTGAAGGGCGACTTCTCCCACATTTCGCCCTCGATGAAGTTGAAGCTGTAGCCCTTGCTGAAGGCGACCATGGCAAAGTAGCAGTCCTCGGCCACCGACCCGTCGAGGCCATTGTCGAAGCTGACGTCCCGCTCCGCCTGAAACTTGGTCACCACGAAGGATCCTGGAAAAGAAAGTATGATTGATTAGCATTGGGGTTACATAAGTTGTTTTATTGGCCTACCTTTCCAGCTAAAGAGTGGCTTGTGAAAGAGGTAAAACTGACACCGCAGCTTGCCCATGTCTTCGGCGACGCGGAAGGTGTCCGCCAGGGTGGTCCACCAGTTGACCACCTCCTCATTGGCGTAGGTAATTAGCCCCTGGCCAAACTGGTGCCTGCCATCGCTCACAAAGTTCATTATGCCGTTGATTGACCTGCAGGTGAGAAGGGTCTCCTCGTCGAGGTGGACGACCCAGTCGTTGTCACCTAGTATGTTGACATCAGCCTCTAAGCAATACTGTAAAGCTCTGGCCTGCAATGAGGAAAAACAAATGTAAACATTGAGTATTGCGCCAGCATAGCAATAAAAAGCGAGTGTGTTGCATACCTTAAATAGAGTGCCAGATTTTGTCTTATAGTTGGGCGGGACCACTATAAGTCTGATGCGAGAATCTTTGGGAATATCAAAAGGTTTGTCGGTGATAACTTCAAAGAGAAAGTTCTGCAGCCCTGCGTCAATGCAGGTGGCAATGTTCCGCGTCACATTTCGGCGTATCAAGTCGGGAAAGTCGCCTCTGGTCACCGTCCGTATACAGATAAACGGCGTCACCAGCGTTTCCTTGGAGTCGTCCCTCCTGCTGACCGGTTCTTCGGGGAAGGCGTTGAAGAGCACCAGGCCAAAGAAGTTGCAGAGGAACTGCGGCAGTGAGAGCAGCGTCAGCAGACGGAGGAGGTAGAGGAACCAGGCGAAGGCGTAGCCGTAGCTGACAAACGGGTCAAACTGGCCGGCGTCATCGTCGGTGTAGTAGAGCTTGATGCCGCCGCTTTGCAGCTCGAAGAAGAGTATGGTCCCGAGGAAGAGGCAACAGTGCAGGGCGTGCTTCTGGCCGGAGCTGAGCTCGAACATCGTCGAAACAGCAGCTGGGGCAGCAGAGGCAACACTTGAAGAGGGGCGAGAAAGAGAGCAGTGGTGTGCGGTGGCCGGGCTGCCTGCTGCTGCTGCTGCTGCGATCACCCAGTGATCATCACATCATCAGAGCTATTTGCTGTTCATCACTTGGCTGGTGCTTGTCATGTGGTGGTGATGGTAGGCTTCAAATTGGTGTTGCACTGGTGATGATGATGGTGATGATTCAGGTTACGCGCCGAAGGCTCGGATTATCAGGCACAGAGCGGCGGCAATCAATTGCAGTCATTCACTGTGAGTCAATGCTTGCCCCAACAACAGCAGTGGTAGCAGGCAGCATTGCCGGCAACATTGCCACCAGCAGCTGTTGTGACCGAAACTGTTGTCGTCGTCGGCCCAGCTGCTGCTGCTGCTGCTTCTGTTGCTTCAACGGCGAATCGAGGGCGAATTTCTGCCGAATAATTCTGTGCGTGACGAGGACGATTGCCTGGAGGGGAGTGTGATTGCCCAATAATGATGATGATGAGTGCTTACAGTTTAACGGAGTTGAGTTTGTTGTTTGTTTGTTTGCAGACAAGTCAGGTCACGAGGGCTGCTGCTGCTGCTGTCGACAGGGACAGATAGGCAGGCTGCTGAGGAGAAGGTCAAGGACAGTTTGGGCCGCCCAGCGTTTTTTGTTTACTTTTTTGCGTCACTAGCTTAAGTGCGGCCATGGGGGCCGTTGCTGGATCGACCGCCACTCTTTCTCTGTTGTATGTAGCTAACTCATCATCGCAATCTTAATTCAGTGATCGGCGATGTTTAACGCTGATGATGGAAGAACTCGCATCACAAAGAAGGACTCGACGTCCGATGCCGAGTGCGTCTACTGTTCTGATGGCCGATCACTGGAAGAGCTGGTCGCCCTGACGGAGCCAAGTGTGCAGCTGCTGCACGGAATGCTGCCGGTGACGGCAGAGGATGAGTTGCAGTTTGCGCTGCACCAGTTCATCGTCCACCACGGGCATCAGAATGGCAGTTTCTGTCCACTGGAGGAGGCCGCCATCGAAGAGGGCCAGGAGGTGTTTGTCTGCGGACTGCTGAGGGCAGTCGTTGAGGATGGTGAAGGAAGCGAAGACAAAGACAAAGAAAATGGCGTCCCCGTGAAGATGATAGGTACTCCGCAGTGATTGCTGCGATATTTATAAAAAAGAACATTTCAGTTACAGTATCTTCTCTTCCCCTTTTTTCCTAGGTCCAATCAGCGAGTGGTGGTTCTCCGGCTTTGACGGCGGCACTGTCCTGGTGCTGGGCTTGGACAGCCACTACGCCAGCTACCACCTGCGGCAGGCACACCCCAGCTATGAGCATCATTTTGCGCCACTCCGCCAGAAGATGTACATGACCAAGCACGTCATCGAGTGCATCGCCGCCAATCCGTACTGCAACCTCGAGGAGGTCCTTGTTGCGACAGCTGAGCACCAATCGAACTTTGACACTGAGGCCTTCCTTGGTTCACTGCACTTCATCACACGACAGATCAGGGACTACGATCTGCACGGCGATCCGGATGAGCTTCGCATCTCGGAGACGCCTGTCTTCAAGTCGATGCTGCAGTTGGCCAGCGCAGCAGCAGTGGTGGGCAGCAGTGATTCAAAAACAGACAATAACAGACAGAAGAGGAGCACTCTTCAACGGAAACGAAAGTTTCTCCACCACTTCAACACTCCAGTTTCTGAAGAGATATTCAATGCAGTCTTTAGTGATATTTTGGTAAATTCAAGAAAAAGCAAGAAGAGGAGTACTTTTACTCAGCTGTCAGCCTCATCATCGGTATGAATTGAAAGAGACATTCAACAAGTTATCTTACTGCAAATGTATTCTTTTTTAGCAGCTCAACAAGGGAGATTTTGTTCAATTTCAAACAACAGATGGCAAAAACACTTTAATTCAATTTGGCAGAATTATCAGCATGGATGATGACCAAGTACACATTAACGTTTTCAGGTATTTGACAATGTTTTTTTGGTAGTACTAATAACAATTTTTAGTCTAGGAACTGAGACGCTGCTAGGCGAAGCTTCACCGCAACAAATTCTCTTTGCCACCAAAGAGTGTTTGTACCTTCAGGAGAACTCTAAAATGGTGGGCATTTACGTTCAAATTGGGCAGAGAGATTTATCAAACGCCATTCCACAAGGACACTTTGCCTGTTCTCAGCTTTTTGACGCAAAGTTGTGCTCATTTGAAGGTTTACCCGCTGAGTACTTAAACTCAACTGAGCCATTCTGTTTGGGATGTCATCAGAAGGAGGTGCAGTTGGTGACAGACAAGGAGATACTGTTCAAGGGAATGTCAATTCGAGTCGGTGACTGCGTTGCATTTGAAGCACCGCTCGATTTACCACTTTACGACTACTTTACCCAGCCAGTGAACTCTGAACCGTCTACAAACGCCAAACTGTATCCAGAGAGGTACCGAAAAGCATTCACTAAAGACAATCTGCGAGACTGCTACCACTCCAAAGACCTCTCGCAAGTGCTTCAAATTGGTTACATTCGCAAAATGGAAGCTACGCAGCTGCAAGTAAACGTCTTCTTTCGCCCCCAAAATGTGCACCAAGATTACCGGCAGTTCTTACAGTGCGACATGAACCTGCTCTTCTGGACAGATTCAGTCGCCAGAATCGACGTGTCAACAGTGAGCCAAAAGTGCCAAGTAATCTACTCACTTACCTGTCCTCCGGTTGAGGTGCTCTACTTTAGACAGTGCTACAACCACGAGCAGCAGCTTTATGAGCCATCAGACGAACTGAAGCAGAGCTTTGCAACAAAACAGCAGCAACAGCCACCAACAACCAACAAATCACTGCGCATCTTTGACGTCTTCTCCGGTTGCGGCGGCCTCTCTCACGGCTTTAAACCGCTGGCCAGCAAACTGTTTGCCCTGGAAAGTGACCCTCACGCTGCCCGGTCTTTTCAGGCAAACTTTCCCGAGGCGACCGTCTTCAACGCCGATGCAAACGTCTTTCTGGAGCAGCTGACAAAAACAGCAAAATCTTCCGACCACTTCATCGCCACCCACTTGCCCAGAGAGGTGGATCTGCTGATCGGCGGCCCTCCATGCCAAGGCTTCTCTGAGATGAACCATTTCTCCACCGGGGAACGGTCGCTGATCACCAGCTCCCTGTTGGCCACCTACCTCAACTACGTGGAGCACTACCGACCGCGGTGGCTGCTGCTGGAGAATGTGCCCAGTCTGGCGACGTACGGCGGCCCCAATTCACTGCTGCTGAAGGTGCTCACCGCTTTTCTCCTCCGCCTCGGCTACCAACTTCGAGTGGCCGTTCTTCAGGCGGGCGCATTTGGGCTGCCGCAGAATCGGCGCCGCCTTTTCATCATTGGCGCCGCCGCTGGCCAACCGCTGCCGGCGCTGCCACTGCCCACTCACGCCTTTTCACACAAACATCTCGACACCTCATTCAAGGTGGGCGGAAGAAGGTACGATCCGTACAGAGACAAGGGACGAGCGGGACTCTGTCGAATGGTCACCTTAGAAGATGCGATTGCTGACTTGGAGGTGCTCACCGAGGAGGACTACTTTGAGGAGAGGAGCAGGAGATATCGAGGTGATGCTGCTGGCTCTCTGCTGCTGCACTACCAACGGCTGATGCGCCTGCCAATAGGAAGAACTTCCGTGGAGGACCACTTGTGTAAGGAGCTGAGCCGGCTGAATCGAGAGCGCATTCGGCGCATTCCACCAGTGCCTGGCGCAGACTGGCGTGACCTGCCTAACCTTCAGTAAGTTGTGCTTTATTTTTGGGCAAATACTTTTCAACACTTATATTTTTCTAATCCTAGGCTCACCCTCGAAGACGGCACAGTCATTCCCAAGCTAAACTACCGTCCTGGAGGGCGGAGTGTGTGCAGCTGTGGTGATAAACTCAAATCATCCTCTTTGTCTACTGTGGTGCACACTCGCCAGGAGCGGACGCTCATTCCCTGGTGTCTGGTGCACACTGCCGATCGCCGTCACCATTGGCCCGGTCTGTATGGGCGGCTCGCCTGGCGCGGCTTCTGTCCCACCATCGTCACCAATCCAGATCCGATTTCAGTGCAGGGCCGGGTGCTTCACCCGCAGCAACATCGGGTGCTGTCGGTGCGCGAGAGTGCTCGCTCCCAGTCCTTTCCCGACGACTTTCGCTTCTGTGGACCGGTGGAGCACCGCTACCGTCAGATCGGTAACGCCGTGCCACCCCTTCTCTCTGCCGCACTGGCCAAAGAGTTTGCCAAGTGTTTACGCTAAAACTCTTAAGTTGTTCAACTTAAAGTGGACAATAAATCTTTTTTAAAGTTCCGAGAAAACCACTCGTGGTTTTAAACATTTCCCGCCAACTTTTTTTCGCTGCCGAGTGGAAACTTTCCGGGAAAGGTGCGCAAAGTCAAAACAACAAAAAGCACTGCAACAGAAAAAACAGTCCACGAGTCTTCACATCTTCTGCTTCTTCTCATCAACAACGCCTGGATCGCTTCTTCGGCCCCAGGATGCGCCCACTCCTCAACATCGGCCGAACGGTTGGCCGGAGCATCAGTGCGCCGCAGCACCAGTTGACCCAGGTGGCCAAGCGAAACTCCGGTGGATAGTAAGTGTTTCAAGTGTGCTGATTGAACTGAGTTGATACTAACTCTTCTTTTTGTTGACTTGGCAGCGTTGGATACCGAGAGCTGAACTACGATCCCAACCGTAAGCTGGTGAAGCACATTTTCGAAGTAGCCGGCGGCATCATGTACTGGTGGATTGGGTGGAACCTGATGACTGACTGGCGTCATCTTATCGGTATGTGTGATTCAGTGTCTTGTTTACCACCACCTCTGCACACACAGAGATTGGTCTACAACTCTACTCTTCCCCTCACAGGTGAATTTATCTGGCCTCAACGCTCTGAATGGAAAAACGAAGAACTGGGAGTTCCTGAAGATTAAAACGGAGTCATTTTTGTCAGTTTATTTGTTGGTGATAGCGTTTCGCCTCTTAGATTATAATAATTATTATTAAAAAGGAAAAATGGAGTAAACATCGTGCTGAGTTAATACTCTCTGATGGAATTCTTCTTGATTATTTGCTCTTCTTCTGCTCGGCTTCATTCTGCTGCTGGGCCGGCTCCTCCTCCTCCTCCTCGGTGGAGTGCTCCTCGTACTTGAACAGCGTCATGAAGTCTCCCTTGAAGAGCGACACGGTAAAGGGGAAGATGATGCAGCAGGGGACCAGGTAGAGGAGGGCAGGCTGTGCGTGCTTGAAGTAGACCATCACCAGCATGGTGATCAGCAGGCCGACGATGTAGGCGATAAAGCTAGTGTAGAAGTAGACATTCTTGCCGCGGTTCAGGCTGACGTCGAAGCGAAGCAGCAACGCAATGAAGATGCCAGGAATGACAATGTCGCCCAGGCCGAGCATGGCAAACTGCGACCCGTAGACGCCGTTCTCCAGGAAGTCCTGTGGAAAGATGAGCTTGATTGGTGCGTCAAAGGACTTGGCCACGGTGACCATCACGTCAGTGCCGAACACCCAGAAGATGTCGTACACAAAGAGACCGCACAAGAGAATGCATCCGGTGACGATGTTGTTCAGGTTGATGTACTCAATTGCCTTGATGGCAAACGCAAAGCCAAAGAGGTTGTTGGCAATCCAGTGCTGAGGTAAGATAAAAGAGACACTAATTAAGATCATAACTCAACAGAACAGAATATTCCGAACTTACCTTCTTCAAGATGTACCAGACGCCAATTCCGGCGCAGCCAATGAACGACGCAATGTCTTTTGTGTCAAAGTTGAGATTGATAATCTCGCCTTCGTCTTGTGTGAAAAGCATGTGAAACTTGCTGGATCGTTTTAGCAGATTAGGCGCAAAACGACCCAAAAAGTACTCGACCAGATTGCTCAAGACTGACGAGAGAGATATGGTTCCAAGAACAAAGAAGTAAGCGGACAAGAGAAGATTGATGTGCTCTTTGGAGAAAAACTACAAGTAGAAATGCGGGTTAGGTGTGAACTTTATGTGAAACACTGAAAACTCACTTTGAAAAAGACGTAAAGTCCAACTAGGGCGCAGCTAGCGTAGAGCGGGAACAGAGCCGCTTCCTTTCGCGACATGGGCTCCAGCTTTTCGCCAGACTCCTAAAGGGGAAAACACCGGAAAGAAGTGTAAGTACTTTGGGGCTTACGTTATCCGAAACACCAATACCTGAGAGCGTACCTTTTGTTCCTTCTGAAAGCCGATGGATCGGAAGGAGCCGTAGAAGATGGGGATGAGCGCCATCACCACCAGCGAGCCATAGGCGACGAACATGCCTTCCGGTGTTGACTTGAACTTGGCCGTTCCATTGGTGGCCGCCTGGTTGACGGCCTCGGCCAGGGTGGCGTTGATCTGATCCACGACCTCACTACCTGAAGACATGGTCGGCGAGTTTGGTGGATGCGAATATGTGGAAGAAAGAGTAATGTCAAAAATATTACACGTCGATTCTCTGCTCTCTCTGCTTCGGCTTCGTCTTCGCTTGTGGTTGTGTGCTGGCAGCGAGTGGTCAGCGGAGGTGACGTGCCGCCCATCCCCCTAGTACAGTCACCGCTTCTGGCTCTTTGTTTTCTCTGCATTTCTTGCTCTCGTGGGAAAACACAGCTGTCAGGGCGGCGCAGCCCACAGCGCCCTCGCGTGCCACGCTGAAATGCAGTAACCCAAAGTAGAACAGAGCATTAGCGAGGCGGAATCCGGTCCCCAAAATGGCAGAGTCAAAGTAGGCGGAAGGACGGAGTTTCGCCTCGCTCTTCTTCCACCTTTGAACTTGCATCCGATTTTGTTTGTTTGATTTGATAAACGGGAGTTCTTTTTTTTGAAGTTCTCTTGAAGATCGACACCGATGGCCGCCACAATGAATTTGCAGGCGATTCAAAAGAGCCTTCTTCAGCCAAATTCAAGTTACATTGTCAAGAATGAATGCCTCTCAAACTTGTCAAAGCTGTTTCGCGACATAAACGTTCTTCAGAATCCAGCAGCACAATCAGACTTGAGAACGTCGGTAAAACTGCTTCGGGATTTCAGCCACTACCATGATCCGAGAGTACGGTCTGCGGCACTTACTTCGTTAGTAAGTACTTGGTTTTTAAACTGAAGAGTTTGAATCATTCTAACCAATGTTTTTGCAGCTCAATTTGTACGAAAGCGGCATCGAGCTCGACATCAGTCTTTATGGGGAGTTCTGTGATCTCCTCAATGATGAGTACGAGAGCGCAAGAATTACCGCCATGAAGTTGATTCAGCTACTGAGCATGAAGTACTCTGACTGGTAAACATGCCGAGTTTTATTGACTTGCAGTTCTTTTATTTAATTGATTTTTTTGCAGTTTGGTCTACGCCGAAGGAGAGCAGATTCGCATTGCCGATGATGGCTTTGCCAAGATATGCTCCATGATGAGTGATCCTTCCATTACGGTTCGCGTTGAAGCTGCCACCCTCTTAGGGCGATTCACCAACATTAGTCCAAACTTTCTCCACCAAACGCTGGACAAAAAGCTAATGTCCAACCTAAGAAAGAAGAAATCAGCCCATCAAAGACACCGAGAAACGCTGGAATCAGGCGAATGGAGCAGCGGTCGCAAGTGGACACAGGACGCACCACAAGGGGAGATATACCCGGAGACGATCAACTTGATCAACATTGGCGCTTGTGGAGCATTCATTCACGGCCTGGAGGACGAGTTCTATGATGTCCGCATGGCTTCCCTCGAGTCACTGTGCACCTTGGCACAGGCGTTTCCTAGCTTTGCCCACCAGGCGCTGGACTTTCTCGTGGACATGTTCAACGATGAGATCCAGGAGATTCGCCTAAAGGCAATTCAGTGCTTGACCAAGATCAGCCGAAGCAATATCATTCTGCGAGAGGATCAAATTGACATAGTCCTCGCCGTTCTGGAGGACTTCTCCATTGACATTCGCGAGGCCCTCCATCAGATGATCTCCAACTGCAGGCTCTCCTCAAAGCGAGCCCTTAAATCGACGATAAACAACCTGCTGGAGAACCTCAAGCGATACCCAGGTGACAAGGAGTCTATTTGGAAGTGCTTCCAAAAGCTGGGCCAGAACAACGTCCACCTTAGCCTGTCACTGGTGCCTGAACTGCTCACAATTCATCCTTTCCTCAAGTTGACTGAAACGCCGCTGGACAACGCCGAATACGTGGCCATTCTCATTCTGGTGTTCAACGCAGCGAAAGACTGTCCAACGATGATTGAGCTGCTGGAGAAGCCCACCCAGCGGCACTACATCTACCTGAAGGACGCCTATCCGCATCTGGTGCCCAAGCTGGTGCACCTCTTCCACAATGAAGTCAGCCTCGATCTGAACACCAACCTGGCAAATTGTGACGCCTTTTTTCTGAAAATCTTTGAGCGCCTCCGTAACCTCGTCTCCCTCGACAGGTGCTCTATTCAGGTGCAAATGTCAGTGCTGAACAATGCAATAAGCGACCTGCAGAAGCTAGCACACCTCCACTCCTTTCTCTCACCCTCCTGCAAGTTCTTCTCCACCTATCTGCAGTGTCAGATTTCCTTGCGGCGAATCGTCTCCAGCAGCAACTGGATCAACACTTTCCTTCTGGCGCCGTCACAGTCGAGCATCTTTCGGTCGTCGCTTCAACAGGTGAGAACGATTTGTTCCCACATAGCCAAACCTTTCTTTATCACTCTTCTTTTTTTTCTAGCTCCTCAGCTCCACCTTCACCATGATCAACTGCTACCACGGGCTGCACCCTCGTCTGGTCATCTGCATTCAGCAGACGCGCGTCAAGGCGATGGCCCTTCAGCTGATTGCCATCATCCACGGCTCGAACGTGTCGGCGCTGGGCCTCTGTGACGCCTTCCTCTCGGAGATGGCCGACCTGAAGAAGCTGCTGACGAGGCACGACGTGAAGCCCGACGAGATCATCCAACTAATGTCGGACACCATTTCGGCGATGAACCAGCCTCGACCGGGCTCTGTCGCCCGCGCCCTTCAGCCCATCTTCATCTCCTCGCCCATCTCGAAGATCTGCGACCTGGCAAACATTCTCAATGAGAGCGCTTTCGCCAACTACAAGGACATCAGACTGACCAGCGCCACCATTCACGAGCCGAAGGACAAGTCTGACGTGACGGTGAAGTTCACCGCCGGCCTGGTGCTCGCCCTGCCCTTCACCGCCGTCGTCGAGAACGTGTCCGACATTCGGAACATTCGCATCAAAATTCAGTACCCTGACCAGCAGACGCAGCTCATTCAGCCGAAGCTGAACGAGTTTCGCCTCCGAGGCGGCGGCGAGGAGGAGGAGGACGAGAGGAGGAGGAAGGAGGGCACCTCCAAAACGGTGAGTGACTACCGCCTGGCGACCAAGATTTGCATCTCCTCTTCGGGCGTCTGGTCGGAGCCATCGTACATTGAGGTGAGCCTGTTGCTCGACTTTCGCGACTCCTCCTCGACCGCTCTCTCCACCAATCAAATCTACGGCTCCTTCCTCAGCAAGAGCAGCGGCATTCGGAGCACCAAGTCAGAGGACAACCTGGTGATTGACATCTGCAAGCCCACTCGGCTGATGATCTGCCCGACAAGGCCCAAAAAGTTGGTCTTATAACACACTGTGTGTAGTACCTCTACCATCACCAATCAACCACCGTTTTCAATCAACCTTATACCATACAGCCATAAAATTTCGCTACATCATTTTTATTTCAATTCAAATTCAATACTCAGAGAGTTGGTAATTCAAAGGCACTGGTGAGCGGCATCAGTCGGCGGCATCGTCAAACTGCCCATCCACGACGTCCATGTCTTCCTCCTCTTCTGCTGGCTCAGCGCCGCCATTCAGGTCGTCTTCGGGAGCCAAAAATCCCTGGAAGCCATTGCCATCACCATCTTCCTCATCTTCAGAGACGCTGTCCTGCGGATCGGGATGCAGCAGCTGACAGTGGCTCAGCGCCCGGTACATCGCCTCCAGTTGGGAGGTATCGCCGGGGACAAAGCGCAGCTCATTGGCCATTGAGCAGTCATCATCATCTGTAATAGAAGAGAAGAAGAATGGAGATTATTGTAGAGCATTGAATGTGAAATGGTGTGTGCGTGAGTGCAGTGCCTAGAAAGTGTGCACGCTCACATGCACAACACACTCGAACAACAACAAACCCGCCCATGGAAAGAGATTTGGGAGTCATTTTCATTCAGTCAGTCATGCAAGGTGAGCGCAGCGGGTCAGCAGCCAATCATACGGGAGGTTAAAGTGCCAAAATGGTTTGCCAAAAAGTGGTTTGTGCGGCGATGCAAAAGGTAGAAAAATTTTATTCCTTTTTCGTATAAATAACATAAAACAAAACAGCGTATGTATAGAGTCGGCTAACATGTAGAAGAAGAAGAAGAAGCAGGCGTCAAAGTGGATGTCAATTGGAAAATGCGCGTCAGTGGGTGTGTGTGTGTGAGTGAGTGAGTGTCAGTGTATGGGTTACCCTTTATTAACAAGATTGCAACAAGTTTATTTCGTCTGAAGGATTTGTCACCGGGGGGTAAAAAGACAAGAGGAAGAATTCACAGAAAGAGAGAGAAAAGTAAAATAAGTGGGGCAGAAATGAATAGAGAACAGAAAAAAGTTGTTAGATGGGGGCTGAAAAATTGAAATAGAAATGATGGTTGCACTAGGTTTGTCGGTAAAATAGTATGTTACAAAAAGGCAAGTGAGAGAGAAAGAGATGAAAATGACTTGAACTGAAACATCTTAACAAAAAAAAGAAAACAAAATCCGAGTAATCTTCAACAGCTACGTAGACTTATGGGGGACAAGAATAGAACAAAACAAACAACAAAAGAAGAAGAAGAAAAAGAAGAAGGTGAAGAAGGTGTGTGTGTGTGTGGTGAAAGCTATGCTTTAGAAGGCGATTCGTGGTCAGAAGAAGAAGACTTTGACCGAGTGGCTCGGTCAGGTGTGGGGGCGGCGGCGGCAGAAGGGTTCACCGCCGAAGCGAACTGATTCGTAAACTCGTTTGCGTCCATCTTCAGAATGTAAGGAATTATACTATCAATTTGCACGTTGCCGATGAGTCCCGAGAAGAACAGATCTTCCGTCAGGCTGGGAAGCAGTGAGCGGAGAGGTATGAGGCGAAGCAGAAGCCTCGAGTACCGGTCAATGGAGGCAGAGGCAGAGGCGGCAGATGAGGAAGATTGAATATCACTTGGCGGAAGGGGAGGAGGAGGAGGAGGAGGCGTAGGAGAGGAGGTGGTGGTGGTGGTGATGGATGTGCTGGCACCAGTAGTGCTGCCACTGCCACCCCCGGTCAAGTACTGCCTCAGCTCGCCGGCGGCCATCTCCTGGAAGCGCTCAATCTGCCGACTGTTCAGCGACCCTCTCGCCGCGCCCACATTCTCCGGACTGAAGAGGACAATCGACTTGAGGTAGGCGTACTCGCGACTGTCCACGCCAAGCTTCTGAAAGGTGTTCACAAAGTCTTGCAGCTGGCAGATGTGCTCGGTCACCTGCTTGATGCGGTGCAGGCTGAAATTCTCCTGCTGGAAGGTCGTCTGCAGGTGGGCAATCACCGCGGAGAGGATGGTGGCCAGGGAGAGGACTTGGCTGGTCTGCGCCAGGCCGAGCACAAAGAGCTGACACCAGCAGCCGCGAATGAGGGCGGTCTGCGCCTCGAGGGGCAGTCGCTGGAAGGCGACGATCGACTGCGCCCAGTGCACCGAGAGGAAGAGCAGTCGGGAGGCGAACTCGCAGATGTACTGCAGCGTCATGAAGGAGCTCGACTGGGCGGGCGGCGTCCAGTTGAAGACAAAGTGCGTCTCGTTGAGCATCGGTCCCTCCAGCTCAATGAGCGTGTCCTGCTCGCCCGCCTGTGCGCTGATCATGGCGTCCATGGCGGCGCCGTAGAGGAGGGACGCCTGCTCGGAGGGCATCTTCGCGCCGGAGACTAGCTTCGCCATCATGTCAAAGGCCGCCTTCGAGATGAACAGTGACTGGGGGTGGCCAGGACCGCCACCAGAGCGATCGAGGTCGGCGGCTGCCGCAGAAGAGGATGAGGCACCGGTTATATTTTCCCTGAGGAGGAGTTCCCTGGCATTCTTGTCTTCCGCCGCCGCCGACTCCATCGCCGCCTCTTCCGCCAGGGCAAGCGAGGCGGCCGAGGATGAGGCACTGTGGTGATGATGGTGGTGAAGGAGTGGGTGTTGGTGCTGCAGGTGATGGCCGCCCATCTTCCAGCCTTTACTGCTTGAGGCTGCCGCTGCCGCCGCTTCCGCCGAGGTGATCACATCAGCTGCCGTCGAGCTGCTGAGCGTCGAGGGGACGGTGACCTGCTTGAAGGCCATCAAATTGGAGACCACGTTGGCCAGCGTGTTCAGGTCGCCGTTGTTTTTGCCGTGACCGCTGGCAGCGCCGGAGTTGGCCGTCGCCTCGATGATCGACATTGCCGTCTGGTTGTCGAAGATGCTGGCAATGTCAGGCACTGAACCACGAGGAAGGCCACCGCCGGCTGAACTGCTGCGAGAGGTGGGCGAGTGTGAGCTGGTGGTGCTGCCGGCGGTCCCGCTGGGTCCGCCACTACCTCGAACTGACTGCAACATCGAACCACCACCACCACTTCCAGCAGCACTTCCTCCTGTCGTCTCCTGTTTGCAGGACACTGCAAAGGCACTGCTGGTCGTCGCCACCGATTGCTGCTGCTGCTGTTGATTGGCCGCGGCCGCCGCTGCCGCCGACTCGAGCGCCAGCGGCTTCCGCTCCGGCTGACAGTGGTCCGCCCGCATGCCCATCTGAACGCACTTCTGCAGGCGGCAGTACTGACATCGGTTGCGGTGGTGCTTGGTCACCTCGCACTCCTGGTTCGCCCTGCAGACGTAGTTGAGCTGCTTGCGGACGCTGCGCTTGAAGAAGCCCTTGCAGCCCTCGCAGGAGATCGCCCCGTAGTGCCGGCCGCTGGCCTTGTCGCCACACACCACGCAGTACTCGAGGGTCTTCTTGTCCAGCAGTTGACTGCTGCTGGAGCCACCGCCCCCGCCACCACCGCCGCCTCCACTGCCACCACTGCCTCCGCTTCCGCCACCGCCACCACCGCCGCCTCCCTGCTGACTGTGACTGAGGTTGAGGCTGCTGGTGAAGCTGAGGCGTGAGTTGGAGCCGTGCGGCGGCGGCGGCGACCCGTCGTGGTCGCCCTCCTCCGGACTGCGACTCATCGGGTACTCGGAGCCCGAGTTGTAAGGCGAGCCGGGGTAATCGACGCCCATGCCGACGACGGCGCTGGGCGAGGTAGGAACACTGATAAACTCGGTATCCGGGTCGCCGACGCTGTTCTCCGCACCGCTGGAGGGACTCTCCGGCGGCTCGCACTTGATAGTGGTCGTCTTGTAGGTGGTGCTGGTGATGCTGCTGGCGGTGCTGGCGCTGCTATCGGGACGGCTGTCCATCAGGTGCTTGTTTACCATCTCCGCGTCCTTCATAAACTGGGATGCCATAATCACAGGTACATTTGCAAAGAGTGTTGATGGGGGCGTGTGTGTGTGCTTAGGTGTGTGGTGTGTTGACTAAAGAAGGAGTAGTAGTAGTAACCGGTTTCGTTGCCCGAGTTGGGTGTGCGAATGAATTGCGTTCTTCACATGAAGTGTTGCATGAATAACAGTAAACTTAAAAAGGAGGGAAAGCGATAATAAAAACAAACATTCAACAGTAACAAAGGGGGTAGTAGGGTAGTAGTAGAGTAGTAGTAGTAGTAGAAGTAGTAGAGGAAGCTTTGGAGGTGCTAACTTCCGATAAACGATAACGATAACAACAACAACAACAAGGGCTGATGCAACGGTGAATAGATCTCTATAGATCGATAAAACGATAACTTTTTGGTAAAAAGAAGATGACGAAGAAGAAGTAGTAGTTGTAACACAGAAGGCATTTCACGTTGGTGCCGAAGACTGAAGAAGGGGAAGAAGTGGTAGTAGACGTAGTAGAACTGACATGCTGAACAGGGTGTCTCTGCCTGTCTGTGTGATTGATTGATAACAAAAATGGCTAGGGTGTGTCGTCGAGAGTAGGACGAGAGAGAGAGAGAGAGAAGTCACTGACGGTACGGAAGTACTGAGAGAGAGGAGATGTCAAAGGTGAAGAGGAGATCGTGCGAGCGAATGGCACCATACGAAATGGAAGGAAATAGAAAGAAAAACAAACAATCAGTCTGGTGTCGCTGAGGCGTGTGTCGTGTGTGTGTAAAGTGTATGTGTGTGTGTGTGCTTGGAGCAAATGTCGCGTCAGTGGTCGTGTGGCACACTCTGCGGCGAGGAAACTGTCTGACTACTCTGCTCTGTTCTGTTCTGGTATAGTGAGATATCTGGTGCGCTCAACGGTCTAATGGTTAGCCTGCGAGCACTGGTGTCTCTGCCTCTGTCACTGTCTCTGTGTCGACGATGTGAAAGTGAACGCCAAACCCAATGTGAACTGCTACCTTTACGAGTGCTCAGGCTACGACTGCTGCTGCTTTGGCTTATTGCTACTTTTACCTTGCGAGCGAGTTATGAAAAAGGTAGCGTGTACTGTACTGCTGTATATCATAGTGGCCGTACTGGCTGCACTGGTCACAGCAGCACCGGCCGCAGCAATGCAGTGCTGCTGTACAGTGCAAGACGAAGCAGGACAGGTTGTTGTGAAAACATGCAAACCAGGAACAGCGATAAAACAGACACTCACCAGTAGCTTCCGAGTTGTCGGAATTGTCCTGATCAGCAGGCGAGTCCTGATGCTGCTGCTGCTGCTGGTCGTCCTTCTCAAACATCAGGTAAAGGCATTCGGAATGGAAGTTGCTCAGATCTCGGCTGATGGCGTGAAGTGATATCTGCGGGTACGCTAACGAAAAGCCCAGACCGTTCTCCGTGTGAAAGTTGAATCTGTGCGTTGTGGTGGTGGCAGTGTTCGTGGTGGTGGTGGTGATGATGAATGGGCGATGATTCAGACGATGGTGATCGAGAGGATGGTGATGAAGAAGAGCAGTAGGAGGAGGAAGAGGCAACAGAGGATGAGGAACAGTGAGGCGACCGAGTAGTGGTTGGGTTGATCGTTGATAGTGTCGTTGGTGGTGGTGGTGTCGTTGATGTTGATGTTGATGATGGTGGCGGTGACGACAGTGGTGCGAGGTGAGGCGGTCGGGTGAAGAGAGGGGGGAAAGAAGAAGAAAAAATTGTTTTAGACATAACAGATTGGCATTTTTGCTCGGTGCGCCGCAATTGCCTCTTTCTGCAGTGGCCAACGGCAACTGCTGCTACGGCTGCCGTTGCTGCTGCAGCTGATAGGTAGTGGTAAGGCAAAGGGCGCGATGCAGGCGTCCAGGCAAGGTTATAGTTTAATTACGAGAGACTCGGCGTAACGAGAGAACGAGAAGAGAGAGAGAAAGAGGTCAGACGACAGAGGCAAAGGGCATGCGCGTCTGTACATGCTTCTCTCGCTGTGCCCTTTTGTTCCGCCGTCGTCGATGTCGAAGAGCGGCCAGTGCGAGTGTGAGGCAACGGTGATCTTCGACATCAGGGACACAGGGCGCCACAAGAAGTGGTGGTGGTGGCCGTTGCTGTAAGGCAAAGGCGGCAGCAGCCAGTCCAGATCACCGTTGTTGTATGCATGCACCTCTGTGCACCTGTGTACTGTACTGTACTGTGCTGTTGTGTTGTGTAGAGCAAGGAAAGAGAGAAGGAGAAGGAGGAGGAGGAAAGAGGCGCCGAACATGGGCGCGATTGGACTTACTTGGTGCTGCTGATGACCAGTTCGCCTACTCCGAGCTGAGCGTCCTCACCAGTTGGTCGTCGCAGGTAAACAGTGGTGTTGGCGGTGCGATGTACCACGGATTCAGGAGCGGGCAATTCGTCGAGTGGCGACAGCACAAGCATTTTATCGGTGGTCCGAGTACTGGCACTCGTTGGTCGTGGCACGCTGCTGGATCAGAATGCCCTCGCTCTCTCTTCTTCTTGGATGGTCTCTGCTGGGTCACGCCGACAAGGTTAGAGTGCACAGATGAGGCGAAGAAGAAGAAGAACAAGTCACGAGTCCATGGACACAGGAGAGAGAGGAGAGAGAGGAGAAGGCCTCGACTGATGCCAAAAACCAACGTGCTGTTAGCGCGCAGAGAAGCGCCGCCGCATGCCTGCCTGTAAAGAAACTGCTGCTGCTGCTGTGTTTGCCCCGCCAATAGCTGCTGCTAGAGGGAGCGTTTTCGAAGCTGCAGGGAACACTTCCACTCAGAAGGGATTGGCTTCGCCTTATCACCAGCTTCAATGGGCTTCTTCCGGTGTCCTTATCTCCGCAACCACGCACTGGATCGAGGTGGGGTGAAAAGGCAAAATTCTGCTCAACGGCTGTTCTAAGCACTTTTATCTGGTTATTGTTAGAAAGTCGAACTTTTACTTGTGACATGGGGCTTTGTTTACCATCAACACGTAAGTGTTACGTAACCAGGTAAATTCTAAGAAATGAAGCCATGTTGAAAAAAATGAACTCACTAAAAGTTCAGATCAACTTTTTATCTAGATAACTCCTTTTTACAGCACCGCAATCAGATGAAAGGCTGCCGAGATAAGGTCGCCTGAAGAAGCCCATCCAAACCCATAGAAGCCATAGCGTCGCTGCAACCGCTTCACGTGCTCCCTGCCTGACGGCGGATTGCAGCGGTGGGCGCCTTTCGTAGGAGCGGCCTGCAGCCTCGGCGATTGCTCGCGACCTCGACTCTCGACCACTTGGGGAGGAGCTGCAGTGGCAGCTATCGCATGACGCCAATGACGCCTTTGCCCTTTCCATAAAACTTTTCTTCTTGCGTTCGCACCACCACCACCATCACCAGCAGCTTGCCTTCGCCACTGCTGCTGCAGTTGCAGTTGCAGTTGCCTCGTACAGCCTCGGCACTCTGGCGCCGTTACCATGCGATCCCCTCTGCTCTGCTCTGATCTGCTTCACGCAACCTTTGCTCCGTTTCGTTGAGCTGCCGGCCACCATGTGGAGCACATGGCATGCCATTTCAGACAGTGGTCAGAGAACGGATCACAAACAGAAGCGGCCACCACTACCAGAAGTGGAACTCTGGTCAGCTCCGGTGTTCCAGCAGTCAAAACAACATCGGAGTAGTGAACAGAATGAGTGGACTGGCGCCCGCGGCTGCCGCCTGATTGCGCCGTTTGTTTACGTTTTTGCTTGAGCTTGCGCCGCCGACGGCGACGATCATCACACGGCGACAGACACAGACACTCTTACTCTTACTTACTCAGTCACTCACCAACGCCGTAGTACACCTAGCCACACTCAATCACAGAGTCATACTACTCAAACTATTCACCGTCGTACACTACGAAACACAGACTCTCAGCTGAGAGCTGCTGCTGCTGCTGCTCTGGCACACGTTATCCAACGCTGCTGCTGCTGCTTCACAGTTCGAAATATCACCTCGATGGCCAGCTTGTCAGTGTTGCTGCTCCTGCTGCCGCCGCCACCACCACCGTACAACTGCAGGATTGTTTGCCACGACCACCACCGCCATCACCACCTCCATCACCATCATCCTCTGAAGCAGCATCAACAGCTGTAGCACCTGACCACCATCTGATCCACCACCATTGGCAGCGCGGCCACCGTCGCTTCTGCCGTCGCAGCTCCTTCGAAGCTGCTCCATCGGCCTTGCGCAATGTACTCCTTCCACTTGCGCAGTCGAACCGTCCTCTATCTCTTCGCGGCTGCCTTCTTAGTCTACCTGTGGAGTTACTTCAGCAGTCTCAGTGACATTAGCCTGCTCAGTCAGCGCCGCTCTCCACATGTCAACTTCAAGCATCTTCTCATCGGTCAGTGGCGGCAGAAGGAAGAGAAAGAGGAGCAGAGGGAGCTCCTTTTTCTGTTTTTTCTGCTTTGAATTCTAATGATTTGTTTTTGTTTGTTTGCCTCTTTCAGCCTCCATCATCGCCGCTCAGAAGGGAGGCCTGGAAGTGCGCCAGGCGCGAAGCTCAAAGTTGGCCGTCAGTGTCAAGGGCAAGACGAAGGAAGGAGTGCTCGATGTCCTCACTACAGGTAATGCTTCTGTTCTGCTTCGGTTGCTGCTGCAATTGTTGAAGTTGTTGATGCTCTGATGGTGATGATGATCAGCAGACTAATCTGTAAACACACACTCACTGTGCACGATAGGCGATCGGAATTCGAACCATGTGATGGTGAACTCGCTGCTGTACACCTTCCCCGGCATTCGCGTCATCAGCGAGGAGCACATGCCCACGAGCGGCGGCGGCGGCATCGACGTGGCGCCCATCAGCGTGAACCGCGCCGTCCTCAACAGCGCCGCCTTCGCCACCATTCCACCCGAAATTGATCTGAACCTCGAGGACCTGGTCGTGTGGATCGACCCGCTGGACGCCACCAAGGAGTACTCGGAGGGCCTGACGCAGTACGTCACGACAATGGTCTGTGTGGTGCAACGTGGCGAGCCGCTGCTCGGCGTCATCCACCAGCCCTTTCTCATGAAGACGTACTGGGCGTCCAAGTTTGGCATCGACAAGAAGCTGCTGGCGCTGCGCTCCACCTTCATGCGCCAGTCTGCTGATGCTGATGCAGACCGGCGGCCACCACGGCTGGTCATCTCGCGATCGCACAAGGGCGACGTGGAGCGGCTGGTCCACGCTGCGCTGCCTAATGCCACTGTCCTCGAGGCGGCCGGCTCCGGCTTCAAGACGCTGGAGCTGATGAAGGGCCAGGCGGACATTTACCTCCACAAGACGCACATCAAAAAGTGGGACGTCTGCGCGCCGAACGCCATTCTGAAGTACGCCACGGAGGGGACGATGAGCACACTGCGCGGCGGCTCCATCAGCTACGACTTTGAGTCTGATTTCGTCGTCCGGGAGGGCATCTTCGCCACTGCCAAGCCCGGTCTAGTCAGTCTTCGACAGCGGCTGGCAGCTCAGCTGTTCAACAGTCGTCGTCTGGACGACGTCTAAGAGAGAGCGAGCAGGACTCGTCCGGTCTCTCTGTTCAGTGTCGACGACCAGCACTTATTCCCTGGAGTGCGAGAATAAACAATGAGCCGATCAGACAAACACGCTATTTGTTTGTGCCGTACAAATCAGTGTGCGCCTGCTATCTTGGTAGTCCTTCTGTGGTAGTTTGATGCCGGTGTGTGTACGACAAAGTGGGCTGACCAACGTCAGCAGAAACAGTAGCTCCACTGTATGGCCGCCAAAGACGACGACGGCGAGAAGAGAAGCTTGTTCTTTCCATTCTGGTCAGCGCAGACAGAAAAAGAAAGAGAGAGAGAGAGAGAGAGAGCATTTCCAAAAGCCAAAAAGGCATCATCTTTTGGCATCGGCGGCGACTGTCTGGTAAATCGGCGCCCGCCGATGCCGATGCTTCTGCCTTTTGGAGAGCGGCACGGTGAGGTGAGCCTTTCGGGTATATAGAGCAAGACGTTGCCTGCCGCTGCCGGGGAGCCATCCTCTTTCTCTCTCCTTCTCCTTCAATTTCATTCTTCTTCGGTTTGAGGTTCCAGCACAGTTGGTGAGAGAGTAGTTCTGGTGAGTGCACTACTGGCCACTGCGGTTGCCCACCGAGTGGTGCCTGCCTGCCTGCCTGCCTGCTCCAGCAGCCTACTACTCAGCTGTCATACACTGTGCTGGTAGAACTGGGGACTGACTGCACCAGCTTCACCAGCATCACTGAGAAGTGTCAAGGATCGTGGATCAGTACGGTCAGTGTAGTGTGCTGCTGATGATGATAGCCGACGTCTATTCTTTCCTCGTCTTCCTGGTCACTCACTCGCTCACTGACTGACTGACTTTTCAATCTGATCAATTCTTTGTGATGCCCTCTCCCTCTTCCTCCTCTTCTTCCTCAATGCGTCTGTCAGTGTGCTAGTCTAGTGCCCCCACCAGTCTGATCATCATCACCATCACCACCATCATCCCCCTCAACTGAGTGCTCCCGTCGTCTTCGGCCTTGATGGCCTACAGCTACACCCGCCGGCACGTGAAGGCAATCGCTGAGGCGTCCAACTCGACGGGGGGCGGCAGCGTCAGCGATGGCTCACAACACCTCTCCTCCAATCACTATGAGAACTGGAATCCAAATCAAATTGTCTATAACAAGGTGAGTCCTTTTTGGTCTGACAGAAAAATTGATCAACTGCTAATGGCAAATGGTTCTATGTATGCAGATGGAGCAAATCATCGAAAAGATGCAAGACGAACAGGTCGGCGTGCCCGTTCGTACGGTGAAGAGTTTTATGTCCAAAATACCCAGTGTGTTCACAGGTAACAGACAGAAAGATTACTTGGCTGTTACGATGAACTTATTCCCTTTTTCCCTCTTAGGCTCTGACCTCATTCAGTGGATGATGCGTGAGCTAGAGCTCGACGATCAGCTGGAGGCGCTGCACCTGGCCAATCTGATGGCCTCTCACGGGTACTTCTTCCCCATCGACGACCATGTGCTCAGGTTTGAACTGTCACATTTTATCATCATCATCATCTTATATTACCTTTCCTACTGGACAGTGTGAAGGCCGACTCGACCTTCTACCGCTTCCAGACGCCCTACTTCTGGCCCTCCAACTGCTGGGAGCCGGAGAACACCGACTACGCGGTGTACCTGTGCAAGCGAACAATGCAGAACAAAACCCGCCTCGAGCTGGCCGACTACGAGGCGGAGAACCTGGCCCGTCTGCAGAAGATGTTCAGCCGAAAGTGGGAGTTCATCTTCATGCAGGCGGAGGCTCAAGCAAAGTACGACTTTTCGATTGTGGTGGCAGAGGCGGTGCTCCGACCTTCTTCTTAGACCCTAGAGTTGCCTAATTTTGCATGCTCCTTTTTTCTCTTTCTCTCAACTAATGACAGGGTGGACAAGAAACGCGACAAACTGGAGCGAAAGGTGCTCGACAGTCAGGAGAGGGCCTTCTGGGATGTTCATCGACCAGTGGTCAGTAGCGTTGAAATTGGTGAATTAGAAAAAGCTGGGTAATTACAACTTTTTCCTTCTCTCACTTCCTCAGCCTGGCAGCGTCAACACCACCGAAATTGACATAAAAAAGGCGTGTCGAATGAACAAACCAGTGAAGAGTACCAAAGTGAAGATTTCCACGGTAATTACCTCTCAGTCTCCTTATTACCTTTTCCTCGTTTCCCTCTTCAGCTCTCAACAACACTCACCACCTTTTTCCTTTTGCATCTGTTCATCATTGAAAGCTAATTATTCTCTTTTCCTCTCTTCTGTTTCTCTATCTCTCCTCTCCTCTCTTTTCGTTTTGCGCTCTATTTTACTACTTTATTTCTTTCTGTTTCCTTTCTTTCGGTTTGTTTTGTTTTTTCCTCACCTCACATCAGCACATCGCCATCGCGGTGGGCGGCGGTCGGATCAGCCCGGTGAACGAGTCGGACAAGGCGGAGCTGCTGAAGCGCGAGTGCGACATGCTGCGCATCCGCCTGGACCACCGCATCGGCGGCGTGAAGATCAGCAAGATCGCCGAGTCGTACGGCACCTTCTACGACCAGTGGAACGAGTACGATCCCTTCGTGACGCCGCTCGAGCCCAGCAAAGGGGTGAGGCACCTGGTCGTGCCGCTGCAGTCACTAACCACCTCTCTACCTCCCAACTACTCCTCCTCTTCGCAGACGCCCACCAATCCCTGGATCTGTGACTCCACCGAGTTCTGGGAGATGGAACGGCAAACGTGAGCAAACTGGATGGCTTGGTTCTTTTGGGACAAAGGAATTCATTTTTGTTTTCATTACAGGAAAGACGTTCCATGTCGCCGAGTGAGGCGGTGGGCCTTCTCTCTGAAGGAGCTGCTAAAAGACGCCGCCGGTCGCGAACAGTTCTTCAAGTTCCTCGAGAAGGAGTTCTCGGCTGAAAATTTAAAGTAATACACCTAGACGACGTGCCGGACGATTAGACGCCTCTAGTATCGTGATATAGCCTCTTTATAACTCCATTTTCCATTTCTTTCTTCTTTTCTTTCTTCTTTCTTTTGCATCAGGTTTTGGGACGCCGTGCAAGAGCTGAAGTGCGTGCACAGTCGCGACGTGTCGTGCAAGGTGCAGGAGATCTGGATTGAATATCTGGGGTCTGGTATGTTGGCGAGCTCTCAGGTCGCTTCGCCAATTACCGACGAGCCTTTTCTTCCCTCTCACCTTCTCGCAGATGCCAACTGCCCGATCAACATCGACTCCAAGTCCTATGAGATCACGAAGAAGAACATGGAGAACAATCCGAACAACCGGTGGATCTTCGACGAGGCCGCCGGCCACGTGTACCAGCTGATGAAGAACGACTCCTATCCGCGGTACCTCCGCTCGGACATGTACAAGGAGTACCTGAATGGCACGAAAAAGAAGGTGCGCATCTCCGCCCAGGTAACCCCTGTAGACAGAGGAACAGGCTTTAACACATCGCCACCGCCCCCTCTCTTCTCTCTCTCCTTGTCTCCTTTTCTCTCTCTCTCTCTTTCCTTTTCTCTTCCCTTTCTCTTTCTTTTTTCCCTTTCTATTTCTTCTCTTAACAGACTTCGGTAAAGGGCATCCGCGGTGTGATAACGACCTTCAGCGCAAAGAAGCCCACCGCCGGTGACCAGCTGACGGTAGCCAACACCAACAACAATGCCGCAACTTGAGCACCATCTGTTTTGAATCCCTCCTCCTTCCTTCCTTCTTCCTTCTCTTCTTTCTTCCCGAGCACGCTGAACCCGATTTCCGACAACCAAGAACCAATGTTCACCACCACCACCATTTCTTCTTCGCCACTAGTTCTTCCCTTCAACTGTTTCTTCTTCTCTCTGTTTACCGGTTTCGGTTACTCATCGCTGCTCTTCCCTGGTCCGGCTCGTCGCCGTACCGACAACCCAAACACACACTGTTATCGACGTTGCTAGAGTTCTTTATCAATCTATTGTTGTTTCACTACTAATAAATTGTACTATTATTTTTCTCTTTGCACATATCATAAGCACTCTTCTTCTTTTTCGAATCTGTTCCACTGAACACTCTCTACTAGCCTTCCCCTTTCCCTTCTGTTGACATATAAAAAACTGTTACCATGTTATGTTATGTGTTTATTAATTGACAAGAGAGTGTGGTGCAGTTTGATGAAATTAGTGCTTCGATGCTTCTTACAAGTGAGTAATCGATGGAAATGCTTATGTACAATAGCTTACATTAGAGCCCAGAACAAGTTGGTAGTGGAATATCAGCAATGAAGCAGAAGCGCCAGTTGAAATGAAAGATAAGAGAAGAAGAATAAATTAAAGTTGTGGTTAAATGGAAAGGTCCTAGTTCAGAAAGGAAGTTCCCGGCATGTCAAGGTTCGTTTATTTAATTTGAACCTTCACCTTTTCGAGAACGAATTTTCGGTAATCTTTACAGCCCCACATTTTAGCGGCCTGCGGGTCCAGTGGACTGTCCAGATTGGGCTCTCCGAGGAGTGACTGAATGGAGAGGAGAATAGTGCGCACATCGTAGAGAGCTGACCAGTTTTCCTGAGTAGAAAAGAAAGATGTTAGCTAAAGTAAAACAGCAAAATAGAAATGCAATTTAGAATGGCTCTACCTTTAGAATATCCAAGCAAATGTCTCCTAAAGGACTGATGTTCGGGTGAAAACAGTGATTTAGAAACTTGACTTTAGGGGCACTGAATGGATACTGAGAGCTGAAGTGGATGTTCATCTTGAAGGACAACTGATCAAAGACGGTGTCCTTTGGGCCGTTGATGGTTGCGATCCAGCTAAAATCAAAGATTTGAGAACTCAGAAATAGAAACTGTAAAACAAACTTACCGAAATAGATTCTCGCCATCGGGAAAAGCCGAAATTGACTTGTCACTGCACATCATCAGGTCCATCAGCTCCTTTTGCAGGCGTTTGACAGCCCCTGATTTGTCCACATTGGCTCCCTTGGCCCGGTGCGTGTAGATGTTCTGGTCCGTGAGACTCATTTCGAAGAGGAGATGTGAAAACTGAGATGCGGCGGCGGAATGGATGCTGCAGAAGTTTTAGAAATGCTTTTGCTATGTACACGAAGGTTCTATTTGGTGGCGGTGGTGGTGGTGAAGTGATGAAGACTAAAGGTGAAGTGATGTGAAGGAAAGAAAAGAGACTGTGGTCGTAGTCGTCGTAGTACTGAAGTTAAAGAACGAGGGGCCAAATCAATGACCTCTGATGATATTTGGCCGTTTAAAAGCTCCAACTTCACTCCACAGTGGAGAGGATTTCAAATGGGCCAATCAACGGTCAGAATGACGGTGATTTCTACTGTTGCTGCGCTTTCTAAAAAGGCGGCGCCACCTCTGCTCTCCCCTCTTCCTCTCCCTCAGTTCAACAGTTGAACAGGCAAGTTGTCAGCACAGCTGCTTATCAATGGCCTAACGATATGTCTGTGAGTCAGCAAATAGAACACACCGAACACAGAACACAGAACACCTTTTCCTTGACGGAAATGGGACGGGGATGTTTGTCTTTGTCACAGGTGCTCCCTCTCTCTCTCTCTCTCTCTCTCTCTCTCTCTCTCTCTCTCTCTCTCTCT
>JAALOO010000209.1_pt1 | contig 53009 bp, 49 predicted proteins | sample 7257641 | NCBI WGS metagenome assembly JAALOO01 (sample SAMN14085613, study PRJNA598686) | mite metagenome | biome: ENVO:01001000; feature: ENVO:01001002; material: ENVO:01001226; isolation source: single female mite from University of Michigan culture on fish food culture... ...
GATGTGGGTACCGTTGTGTTTAAAAATCTTGGTGAACAAAGCTATTGACATGAAAGAGAAACTAAAAATTCGAAAATATTTTGTGCCTTTGCGTTGTCCCCCCTTAAAGCAAGGTGCACACACATTATTGTTATCATCATCATCGTGAGGGTTGAATCAGTAAAAATAATAACTTTTTTTGGCCAGACTCAACAAAGAGGGCTCAAATGTAGCATCAGCAGCAGCACAAGCACTGTCAAGTGCATCACTGATGTGCTGCTGCCACCAAAAGTAGCAAGTCATCCTGCAACGTTTTTTCCCAGAGTTGAGCTGCGGTGCACAAAATGAGATGGCAAAGATGACAGCAGACTTTTGCTGCAGGGCCTGGTCGAGGTGGTGGTGGCGGTGAAGGAAGCTAATGCGACTGTGCTCAAACTGCTGATGTGCTGCTGTGCCCATGTGGTTCAACAGTCATTTTTGTCATCAAAACATGCCAAGGAGCAGAGCATTGACAGAGTACCTAGTAGAGTAGTGGTCAAACTTGATTATCACCGCTGACTTGACAGCAGACGCCGCCAAACACTTTGTTGACCTGTGTGTAAGTGAGTGAGGATCAAGAGACAAGAAAAGTGCAAACAGCTCTTAAGCTGTTTTCAGTGTCCAAAGTGAGCTGTGGTGTGAAAATTCCAGGCAACTTCAACAGATAAGCAGGCAGGCAAAGAGAGTACGACACGTGGGCAATTACAGTGCAAAAATAAAGTCCCCAAAACAAGCCAAGCCCTGAGGCTCAGATCACATCAGCCCCCTCTCTCCCACTCGCATCCACAGTGTGACAGTAAGGATGATTTGGCAACTTACAAGTGGAAATAAAAGGCGAGTAATAGAAACGAGTAGAAAAAGAATACCGACACACCACTGCTACTGACTTTGGATGAACTTTGGAGTCAATAGATTCGACTGCGGTGGCGGCGGCTGAAAGGTCGATACCGAGAAGAAGACAGTCTGTCAGTGGTGAGATTGATATCAAGAAAAAGACGAAGGAAAAAAGGTTTATCCATTGGACACTGCTACTAGCACCTACCACACCACCTGTCAGCTATATAACATTTAATAGCTGATCCCACTTGTTTGCAGTGTCACTGTGTTTACACTGTGTACGGCCGAGCGAGTGAACAACCAGTGGACAACCTAAAAAAAGAGCTGAAATTGAGCAGAGTCGTCTAAAGACAGCCGACACGGCACGAATTGTCTTCTGTCGACAAAAACAAACCCCCCTGAACAAGAAGGTAAAAGAAGAAGACATCTTCAGTCAGCAGGAGAAGCAGCAGCAGCAGCTATCAGTGCCCATTCATCATTGCCCTGCAGTGTAGTGTAGTGCTGTAGAGTTGTCACTCTTCTGCCTTCTTCAGCCTCACCACAATCACTTCACATCTTTGCCTCCTCCTCATCCTTCTCATCTTTAACATCATTTTTTCCCCACGTCCGACTGAACACTCTCTCGACATTTCATTTGCATCATTTGCAGTTCAGAGAGAGGGAGATAGGGAGAAAGAGACACAATTTTGTGTTGACTGCATGCAACTGTATAGCTCATGTTTTCCAACCACTGCCCACATCATCATCATCAACAGTGTTGCCAAACAGTGCCCTGACCACCACCACCACGACAAGATAAGGACCGCCCGAATGTTTCTGCAGAGTAAGACAGATTTGTGAGGTGACATTTGAGAGTTGAGAGTCAGTCGGCCGGTGGATTTACTTCAGCGGCAGCAAATCGATCAGTCAGAGTCAACCTTAGCGCCGTCCAGAGCAGACACAGCGAGGCACAGGCACACACGCAACCAATCCAGTCAGTCAGCAGCAATCGTTCACCTGTGTTCCGGATCAGTGTGGACTGCAGAAACAGTGCACTACTTAAACTGACTCTGAACTGAAGCAGAGAGAACGTGCTGAGACAAACTCAAACTCAAGCACACACACAAACAGACGATCTTTTCATGTAGTGTGCTGAGGTTGCGCCACTTGGTCTCACAATAAATCCCCGACTTTCCGGTAGTGTTTGACAGCAGCCGCAGACACAATACAATTCAGAGTGGGAATAATTCAACTACCCTGACGTCAGTGTATTTAAGTTGTTGCTGTTCTAAAGTTCACCTCTGCGTGTGCAGCTACTATCACTGCCCCTTCTTTGCGTGAACGAGCTTCAGCTATCAGCGAAGTGACTTCGAGTGACCAGATAATATCATCATCGCCAGTCATTCTCTCCACCTTCCTCTTCTTCTCGCCCTTTTCTTGTCGTTTTCATTCCTGATTACGTTAGCAATCAACTGTGACTACGTCAAACTCACCTCGACTGAGCAGTAAATATCAAGCAGACTGTGTGTGTGACTAACTGTGATAAAAGTGACTTCAAATCTTGCCAACTGATAAATACGACTGGCGACGACCAACAAAACCAAAACCAAGATCTGAGCTCTTGCACACGCGCCCATTATCTTCTGCTGTTGTAAAAAGAAACGGTACAAAGATTGCAGGCCAGTGTCGAGTGTGCGAAGCACTGCACTTCTCATTCAATCAGAAGTGCTATTGCCTACCACGAGCATCAACACCACAAACACCAGCACGACGATTGCCAACATCATCATCAGCATTGTACGAGTACAGCACACTTGAGTTTATTGTACAGTACAGAGGCTGTGATTAGTATTTAGTGTTTAGTGGTAGGCCGTGACTGACCAACCCTCGAGCCTTATCAGACGCGACAGAGCACGAGACAACTGTGCCACCGACGCCGACGACGACGACTATAAATTGTGAGGACTCTTCGGTCGACGAGTGTCCAGTCGATACAGCAACAGACGATAATCAAAACACCTCATTTTCAACCGTCAACGAAACAGTCTCCCCCACAACTGCCGATCACCGACAAACACAACAGCTGTGCACGCTTGCTAGTCGCCTACTGTTGATAGTCAAAAAACGCTCTAGATAATTTTGCTTCGGAAAAAAGGTCAAAAGAGAAATAAAAATAAGGTAAGCGGATCATGTGTAAATGTTGTGTGCGTTGTGTGTACTCTATACCTGTGTTCTTGTACTGTCCGAATGTTGTCCCAAGTACTGTCGTCTTTTCAATGCCACCTTAGTCAATGCCGTCTTACAGCTTAGCACTTTTCACAAGGTCTAGTCGTCTTAATCTCCTCCTCATCCTAATCTCTCAGTTTCACTTCCGTTGCATTAGCACTGCTGAGACTGCCAGCCAGTCCTCTTGGCTGACTAGAAAAAACGGCGTGTGCAGCACCGCTCGGTGCAAAAAAACTAGCGATAAACCCAGCACTGCACTGAGACTCAGCTGCTGTTGAACTCCTTTACTGGAGTCATATGATTACATATAAAGTCTGCCTGTCTATAAATCACACACACTTTGGCAATGATATAACCCACAGTGGCTGGAAAGGAAAGGTTGGTGTATGCCACACACACTCACTGCTCGATGGTATCACTTTGCGGAAGAAGTGTGTGTGTTTGGCTGCCTCACAGTATCAGATGCCTTCGTGGAAAAGACCTCGTGTGATGACGCTGCTACTGCTGCAAGTGAGGTTGAGGATGTTGGCGAAAAGGTGCTGACAACTGCCAAGGTCTCTATTTTAGAAACTGATCTTTGAGAAGACCTTTACTTCTCATCTCACGGACAATCAGGTGAACACTAGTGGTAGTGTGCGCCAGCACCTTATCACATCATCTGATGACAAATTGAGAGCGCCATTTTTGTGCTGAACGCAGGCAGGCATTCTCGTTCATTCCTGACATGCTGCATTAGACATGGTCTAAATTTGTTATTGTTATTGTAGCAGGTCTACTCGCTATAATTAAACTGTGTGCTGTTGTTACAACAGCAGTAGAGTTCAGGAGAGAAGATTCTAGTGCAGAAAGCTGAGTGACAAAAAGTGGGGATTAGAGAATCACCCCACCCGTGACAACAACAGAGACATCTGATCGACCGTGACATAGGATTTGCTTGTGCTGCTGCTGCCAATGACAATGAAGCGCAGTCTCTGGTGGGATGTGTCACATGGCCAGTGCTTACTGCGACGATGACGATGACACTTGTTGTGGTTCTCCCTTCCCTCCCCAAACCCTCTCTCTCGCTCTTTTTTCCTTGATGAAGTCGCCTCACTACTAAGCAGATGACAAACAGCGAGTGATACCGAAAGACGAATGACTTGGCAAGGGAAGAAGGAAGACTAGTAAGAGAGCATTAGCTGCTACTACTCTAGCTTTTTCTAGCAACAACTTCACCTCACGGAAAAAAGTGTGTGTGTGTGTGTGTGTGTAGTAAACAATCAGTCAGATGAAGTGAAAAGTGGTGAGAGAAGGAGAAAAGTATGTACAGAAGCTAATTTTGGATGAGCCAACAAATGTCAGCGCACTGTGTAGGGCGACCAGAGATGAAGACGCTGCTGCTGCTGGTGCTAGCAGTACTTAAAATGTAGGAATCGAAAACGAAAGAGAGAGAAAAGTGCACTGACACTTTTTAGGCAAAGCAAAACTTCAGCGGTGCTGCGCAGTGTCGCCGTTTTTCTTTCGTCCCTTTGTGGTTTGGCGAATCCTAAATCCCCAAAGTCGATACCAAAGTGTATTGGAGGGGAGTGAAAGAAGTGCAAAGGACAAACGCACACTTCCACATGTGTGCGTTTGCGTTTTTTTGCGTTTTTCTATTAATAACTTGCAAACACACACAGTTAGCAGAAGTGTATGATGAAGACCACTGGAAGGAGATTGTGTGTGAAGTGTGTGTGTTTGATTACTTCCCACTTGCCGTATGGCAAAGTGCGTCGTCTGTTGAGGAGTCAAAGTCTTTTTCTTTCTGTTTGGTGACTTCGAAAACTGCTGCTGCTGCTGCTCTTTTTCATTGTTTGCCGTCCACCAATGATCGTCTGTTCGTTGTCTGTCTGCAAAGCACCTCCGTCGATTGCTGCTCGCGTGTCTCAACTCACATACATCACAAACTCACTGACATTGACACTACTCTTGTTGGGAGATTGCAACTCATGAGAAGCGGTGATAATGTGCTTGATGAGAGGCCGGTGACAACGGCAGCAACAGCTCATTGGGAAGTGACCTCTCTCCTGTTAAGAGATTTTTGCCTCTCTCAAATTGTTGAGACATTTAACACTAAAAAATGTGCGTAATGAAGTAAAAAGTCTGATTTACAGTTTTTTGGGGAACTTTTTGGGATTTTTCCATTTGGACTGCCCTCTCTTTTTCTCTCACCGTGTGTTTATTTGTTGAGAGAAACCTTAGAAGATATCGACTGCTGCAGCTACTGCCAGCAGTGCTGATGATGCACTCACTTTTTGACTGATTTGAAGTGTAGAGCGTGAGCACTCGCACGACGGAAGCAGTGATAAGGTTTAGGCTTAGAAGAGACCATTCACTCCACTTTACTCTTGGAAGAAAATTCAAGAACAATCAATTTGGAGAGTGAGAGAATGCTGCCAGAGCGGAAGACATAGCTGACCTAGAACTAAGATTATTCTGCATCTAAAAGTGTGCTGCAGGAAGAGCATGGCAACTGACTGATGCGGCTAATAAAGCACACTGTCACTGTCAGACATTGTACTCTCTGTGGGTAATTGACGGCTGTCTGGTAGTAAAGTGTCTTGGACTTCGTGACTGCTAGCTAATAAACGAGATGTTACAATCGGCGACGACAAATGATAATAAAAAACCTTCCAGTGATGTGTTGCGTAACACACACTCACTAACTTTTCTCAAAACAGCAGACGCATCAAACACTAGTTTTCTTTCTTTTTTCTCTTTCTCACCTTCTTTCGCAAAATCTGCAGCATCAACGGTTGCCATCGAGTTGGGCCGCCGTTCAGCCGCAGAAACAGTCGACTTTTTTGCTGCTGCTTCTTCTTTTCGTTGGCTTCAGATTCCACTTTTGTTTGATTCTCCACCACAGTTACCAACACCAGCACCGGCACTGTGCTCATGCTGTTGGAATGTGAGAATGTGCCAACGCGTGTTGCACATTTTCAACACACAGAGTGTGTCCTTCTTCGCAGGAACAAGCACTCAGCCACACTGTAGAAACTAGGAGATAGAAAGAGAAAAAGTGAGGAAGAGAGTAGCAGTATATAGTTTGCTGATGCGGTCGTTTTTGTGTCGCCCAAGTGCGTGGCAATGGCTTTTTCAAAGTTACTGCTTCGGAGAGCAGCTGAGTTGAGCTTTGGAAAAGCTACCGTGCACTCTGTGAGATTCTAGCTTTCCGCCGATTGTTCCGCCGGCAAAACAGAGACGGGCAGGCAGGCAAAAAGAAGGTGCTGCAGCTGCAGATGATAATGACAGTCTCAGCAACAAGTTTGCTGTACAGCACACTACCAAACACAAAAAGTACGATGCTGATTTTTGTTTCTCCCGGTGTTGTACAGCAGTGGAGTGTGTGAATTCAGCAGAGTCAGAGGATTCATCAGTCAGTCTTCACTTCGGAGTGATACCATTCGCTGGTGGTGTGAGGAGGAGAAAGTCACAGCCATTTGTCATTCTCCATTCTCTTTCTCCCTCAACTACTGCTGACATTACATCAGTGTACTTCTTCGCATGTTAGCTGTTCAGTCTACTACACTTGTTGCTCAGCACGTTGTTTAAGCAGCACACATCACTGTTTGGTTCTGGCTACCGGGCCATCTCCGCCACCTAAGCCTTTATCTGGTGATGATTGTAACAACTGACTGCGCTTGACATCTGCTCGTTAGATGTACCCAAAGAGTTGGAGAACTCAGCAGAGAGGATGATGCTGATTCCAACAACAACAAACGCTAAGCATCCCCTTTTTATATTCAGCAGAAAGAGGAAGGGGGAGAAGGGCAAAACAGTTGCCAAATACAGCTAGAAATATAGCAGCAGTTCTCGTTTGTGGTGTTACTTTCAGCTCGCTGAGCAACACTTGCGCTTTACCGTGAAATGAATTATCAAGAAGAGAGCATCTCAGTGGTGGTAGTCTCCAATTTTGCTCACCATCCTCGACCTTACCACCATTTTATTCGCATCTGATCTAATCAGCACCGACTGATGAGTGTGCCAGCGCATCCGTCGCTGCTGTCACCACCACCAGCATTGTCTTGCGATCGGTGATCTTCGCTTCTGAGTCTGGCGCACTCTTGATGGGGAATGCACCCGTCAAGAGGAGACTGACTGACAGTTTCAAGTGCGCCACCTCCGCCTTCTACTGCTTCTTCTTTTTGCGTTTTAAAGTTCTTGCGAATTGGGCTGCTGCTTCTTCTTCGACTTCGGAGAAGAGCAGACAGCAACAGTTGTGCGCCTTGGTTGCACTGGTCTTGCGAGCTGAACAGCAGGATTCACGGGTAACTGTTTTTTCCGCTCGGCAGTAACAGAAACAGAACTGCGCTGCACAGACACACTTCAGAATCAGAGTTCTCTCTCCTTGTCGTCTTCGTCTTCGGTGACTCTTCAGCAATTCTACCATTCTCTCGTTCGCACTCTTCACAGCCACGCGTTACAGCGAACAATTCAGCGCACTCAAATCCCTTTGACTGCTGCTGCCGCCACCACTGCCGCTGCCTCTGTTTCAGCTGCGCTCTTTCCGCACACTCAAAAAACAGCACGCCGCTAACCGACACGCACTCACCAACTTTTCTCAATCTCAATCTCAATCTAGATCCTCACTCCCAAATCCCTTTGGATCCAACAGCCACCCAACCCAACCGTCCACTGTGGGACGACTCGATGCAGCAGTCGCCGGTCCCCGCCAAACAGCGTTCCCTGTGGCCTCCCATTGACCCCTTTCTTGAGCTCTCTTTGTCAATCCAATCGCCCTGTGCATGACCGCGCCGACCATGAAGACGAGCAACCATGAACTTCCCTTGGCGGCCACAACTACTACTCCCACTACCACTACTGAACTTTGTGATGTGAATGACAGTGTTGAGCAGCATATCGCCATTGATTCCACTAGTGATGACCAGCACCACGACTTTGAGCATACCAGCATTCCTAGCAACGCCCTAGCAGCTTCCACTTCTACTAGCCATCATTTCAGCGCCGACTCAACTGCTCCTTCCTCTTCTACTTTGGAACAGCAGCAGCAGCAGCAGCGCCTCTATCGCTCCAACTCGCTGATTCGCATTGAACTAGACAACGATAGCAATGACGACGATAGCAGCAGCATTAGCAACAGCAGTAGTGACAACGGCCATGTGATCGATGTGAATCGCAGTGCCAGCACTACTCGGCGCCAACACGTCAGCAGTGACCGCTCCTCTTATGGCCACTCATATCCGCACTCTGACACTGAATGTAGCCCGGAGCCTAGCAGCAGCACCAGCATCACCACCACCAGTAGCGGCCTCAACAAAGACAAAAAGCTCACCGTTCTTCAGCCATACAACAATCAGGTAGGTGGAATCGGCTTTCTTCTTGAACTTTGAACAGGCTCATTCAAAATTCAAACTTCATTTTCAGGTCGGTGGACACACTCAGCTAATGCTACTCGACCAAAGCACACTCTGCAAGCCTCTGGTTCAGCGCGAACTGCTCTTTTATCTAAACATTCCTCGTGAGCTCCAAGAATACGTACCAAATTACAAAGGTAAGAAAGCGGAAACAGAGAAAAAGGGTAACTCTTTGGCTAACTTTTCTGTGTGTCATGTTTTTGCAGGCGTCGTCGAAATACGCTACTGTGAAAACAACTTTCCCACTTTGTACCACCCGCACAAGCGAAATAATTCTTCGCCTTCAGTTCCTTCCGCCGGTTCTGCCGCCTCCAGTTCCACTTCTCTGGCCGTGCCTGGATCGTGGAACAAGCCCGAGTTGAAGTAAGTACTGCGGTAATCTGCTTGTAGCAAACTGTTCTAAAACAACCCTCCTTTTTCCGCAGAGTTCAACTGTGCACCTGCAATGACCGCCGCCTGTTGCAGCAGGCCGAACTGAACGGCGGCACCAGCGGACCATTACAATCGTCGTCCGCCTCTGCTCGCTCTGAACTGAGCAACTGCTACAGCTCTCGGCCCAGTCAGCGGTACTTTATGCTGCTGGAGAACATCACCTCCAACTACCACCTGCCCTGCATTCTCGACCTGAAGATGGGCACTCGACAGCACGGCGAGGATGCCTCGGACGAGAAACGACACCGACAGATGGCCAAGTGCGCCGCCACTACCTCAGCTAGTCTTGGTGCGTTTTATCCTTTTTGATACTGTCAGCGAGCTAATCTTAATCTCTCCCGAATCACAGGTGTTCGCATCTGCGGCATGCAGACATATCACAAGGTGGCGGACAACAACTACCGCCTCTACCAGGTGGACAAGTACTACGGGCGACGCATCAAGAACGAATCTGGTCTTCAGAATGAACTTGAGGTTAGTGTTAGATAATTCTCAAAAAATTTTCTAAGATGACTAACAAATACTGTTTACGTTTGATAGATTTACTTCAAAAACCGACCTTATCTCATTGGCCCGGTGGTGAAGCGCCTGAAGGAGCTCAAGTCTCAGGTGCTGGCCACGCTGCGCAAGCGGGCCCTTCGCTTCTACTCCACATCGCTGTTGATCGTCTCCGAGGGCTGCTCCACGGCGCACCGCAACCGACCCATCTTCAAGCACCACAACTCCGACGGCGAGGAGGAGGACGAAGAGGACTACGAGGAGGAGTACTTTCACGACGGTGATGACCTAGAGGACTTTGAGTCCGATGAGGAGGACCACTTTGAGGACCACGATGATGAAGAGGAGGAGGAGGTGCTGGGCGACTATGACGATTCAAACGATAGCAACAGCAGCAGCAATGACACCACCGCCGCCAATGTTGTGCTGGCACTGGACGACTCGAGCGCCGATTCGAGCGATGTCCTCATTCAGCAGCAGCCATCTCTTTCAGCAGCGCCCGTCTCCACCACCTCGCCCATTGAGTCCCGATACGTGCCCTCGAAGCACTACGTCTGCAACCGAGACCACCGCCGCCGATCGCCGCCCTCCAAACCGCCGGCGCCGGAGTTTGACGTGCGAATGATCGACTTTGCGCACACCTGCTTCTCTTCGGGCTCCTCCACGGACGGCTTCACCGTCGGCCTGGAGAATCTCATTCGCCTGCTCAACAACATTCGAGGACGGGGACAGCAGCAGAAGAAGTCGGAATCAGCCGGTGAAGTGGTGGTCAGCAGCAGCGGCGGCGGCCGTAACGGCAAGAAGCGTCGTCGAAGCAGTGGTCACGATTCACATCAGCACAACTTTCGAAGCCACCACCACACCCACCACAACCAGCACAATCATCACCATCATCAGGAAGAGGAGCAGCACTACTCGTCGCGTGCTTTGAAGAAAAACTCTTCACAAGCTCTTTCTTCACCGGATTTTCTGTTCAGCGAGGAGACGGTCATGGAGCCCCCGAACTGTGATGTCACCGCCTAGTAAACTTCCGTTCTCTCTTATAACATTTCTGTGCAGCATTATTCAAAGTTCCCAAATACACGCTCTCACTCACTCACTCTCACACATCCTGCTCAACACAAGATGATTACACACCAGTTTTGTAAATGTTTTGTATCATTTATCTTTTTGAAATAAACAAAAATATAGAAAGTTATGTAACAAGTGTGTCAAATGAGAAATGGGGGTTAGGTGCAAAACGATTTCGACTTTCAGGCGGCTATCTCTTCGGTAGCATCGTCCTTGTCGGCGACTTGCTCGCGCTCCATGCTCACTTCTAAATCATAATTGGCGATCAGCGCATTGAACTTCTTAATCGACTCGTAGTATTTGCCTTCCAGCGTCTTGAGCGCAAGGATATTTTCCCATTTCCAGATTTTAAAAAGCTCTTCGTTTCGAGAACTGAATTCCATTACAAGGCTTTCCTGGATGAGAATTGGCTTAATGTCCGATTCCCACTCTTGTTCAGGTAGGTCGTACAAATTCTTAAAGAAACACAGCTCCTTCAATGCTCCAATACTAACCATCAGTGGGTGGTGGCAAAGGACCAGGTGCTTCAGTATAGTGTTCTTCTCATTAGGCAGGAAAAATTGACCCTGTCCATTGCGTTCGCAGGGTAGACACATGAAAGGCTTAAAGGATGAGTGATTGATAAAATGAATTTTCTGCATTCGAAGCGAATATTTGCTTTCATGGTCGCTGTAAAACAGTGACACATCACCATCAAGTGACATCTTGAGACAAAGCTGGCACTGCTTGTGGAAAAAGCCGTCGCCGTCCTTTTCATTTTCCTCCAGAAAATAGGCACCTTGCATGTTGGTGAAGTTGTTCATCCAATTAAAAAAGAAGACATCATCTAGCGATTTGCAATCGAGCTCTCGTGGAGAATCTCCAAACAGGTGTTCGTACAGGTGAGCTTTTAAGAGTTTTATGCTAACCCATTCAGAGCAGAAAAAGCATCCAGCTCTATCGTTGGTAAAAAAGTCATCGTCGTCGTCGTCGTGTTCATTGAACAGTTCAGGTTCTTCGTGAATGAGCTCGGACGGTTTTTGAAATTTCTTCGGAACATCATTGATCGCAACTTCAACTTCAACCAGGTCAGCCTTTAGAGGAGCTTTGTGATAGTAGAGCATCGGATAGTCGGGATGTTCGCCAACATAGTGCGCAAAAAGATCAGAGCGAAGAACTGAAACGGTGGAGCAAAATAGACACTGATAGAAAGATTTATTGGTTTTGGATACTCTTGAGTGATCGTAGAACTCCTTCAGTCGAAGATGCTTGCTTGAATGAGGGGTTTTTAGGCAAAAAAGAATACTATTCTTGTAGTTCAGTGTTGAATGCTTCATGCTCTGATGGATGTTTACGTGCTCACAAGTAATGGCTCGATACGAACAATTGCTGCACTGGAAAAACCGAGATCCGTGTTTCTTCACAATGTGACGAATTAGAGGAATTACCTCAGTGAACTGTTAAATGTAAATGCAAGTTAGATAAACAAAAGGAGCTAAAAAGCATTTGGATACCTTTTCACTTTTTTCGTTGCAGTAGAAGCAGGCATAAGTTTCAGCTGTGTGCTTCTTTTTTAGATGGCTTGCAAATGTACTCGCATCATCAGTGGAAAACTGGCATAGACTCTTCACGAGCTCATCGGAACGATCGTAGACGTAGACGAAACACTTGTAGAAAGGAAAATGCCGAGTGAAAAACGTGGGATTCTTTTCCGCAAATTCGACTAGTTTTTTCTTCTCCCAGATCAACTGTGGATCCTGGTCAGAATACTTGTTGAAGAACAGACGGACGGTGCTGTCAAATGTGACTTCCATGTTACGTTTTCTGGCGATGAAGTTTGAACATTAAAATATAAAACAAATCGAAACGTATTCTGCTGCATCACAAAGGAGAAAGAAGAAAACCGACGATCCAACTTTGCCGCACAAAATAGAACAACCTCAAACGTGAAAAAAATATTTTTCACGCTCTCAAACTGCTGAACACAAACAACATGCCCACGCGTCTTAGCGCCCCTGACCGAATTCTTGGTGGGCGCTGCAGACCACCCATAGGTAGTCGTGAACATCCTGTAACTTATCATGAATGATTTTACGAGAAAAATGGCAGTCAAAAATGCTGAAACAACTTTGACAAAGTGAAAATCAGTTAATAGCTAAAATTAATTAGTTTTTATAGGTGATTACTGGTATATTCCTACTTTCTGGGTGATTTGGAGTTTCCATGACAGCGCAGAGTCACTGTAGTTCACCGTGGCTCACTCGCTCTGGCGGCCACACTCTGCGCCGCTGACAACAACATTGCCGTTTCTCGCGCTGTGTGTCAATCGCGCCGAAAGTGATCTCGAATTTACCGTAATCAGCTCACCGTCGGATATTATCGGCCTTCATCACCTGTGTTCGTTGAAGATTGTAAAGTGTTTACACTGAAGAAAAATTGAACACGCTTTGGCGGTGTTTTGTGGACGTTTTCGAAAAGTTCTCCCATCGTTTTCGTTTTTGCGCCATTTTGATTTCTCAATACGCGTCACCATCTTTGAACTCTTTTGGTTTCTGGTTCGCCTTTACCGCTCTTCAAATACATCTTATCATCATCACCATCAGCAGCAGCAGCAGCCGAAGCAGTCATCAAGTGGAAAAGTCACCTGGGCGTACCACCTTGTGAGTGATGGTCATCAATCCTGAAGCGAGCGGCATGAATTTCCCTCCGATAAACACTCCCGCCGGCTTTATAAACGGAGGAGGCATCATCAACGCCTCCAGCTCTACGAATTCCATATCCAACCTGCCCAGCATTGTCACCAGCAGTCCACTGCAGTCTCTGTGCTGTCTGGTGGAGAATGGCATCAAGTGCTCTCGGCCTTCGGGCAATGCATCCTACTCGAAACGGATCGAGAAACAGGCAAGTGGGCAGAGTTGTGAGATTTAGCATTCATCAAAATAACTAACTTGTTTCCCTATTTTCCGAATTTACAGGTGACGCAACGGAAACTTCGGTTAACAGTTGACCGACACACCCCGCACACGTACATCTGCGAGCACCATAAGCAAATCATTCAATCCATCCGCACCAGTGGCAAGCGCAAGCGAAAGGACGATGACAACGGACACGACGATGACCTGTCGAATGACGTTCACGACCGGAATGACTCCTACGCATCGGGCCCGGCAAGAGCATTCAACACCACCGCCTACGATATTGACCTGCAAACACTGCAGGTGAACACCTTACGGCGCTACAAGAAGACCTTCCGCGTGCAGACGAAGCCCGGTCTGAACAAGACTCAACTCGCTGAGGTTTGTGTTTTATATTTTTTTTAAAACTGCCGGCCCTAAATAACGCCTCTGCCAATATTTTTTCAGGAACTAACCCGACACTTTCGCATGAATATACGGGTCGATGAGAAGGAGATCATCCACAACTTCATGAGCAACATCAAGTCCAACAACAACAAGGCGGAATTTAATCCAAACAGCAAGAATGACTAAGAAAGAAAAAAAGGTTTTTTTCATTCTTCTGCTTCAAGAGTTATACCTTCATCATTTTCTAAAAGATTTCCTCACATTTCATAGCTTTTATATTATCTCATTTTCATCAACTACACTGTACTACTAAATCAGCAAAATAATAAACAAAACTGGAATCAAGTTCGGTCGTAAATCCTTTTGATTTTATTGATAAATTTTTTTCAAATAAATACTTTCTTTACAAATTCATTTTTTTACATTTTCCTAGGGGGTGTTAAATATAATAAATTATAATTGAATAAACAAGTACTAATTTTTGACAATAATCATAATAATTGCAAAGAAAATGTAGAGTGCAGAGGATGTCCTTGCTAGATGGGTCGGTAGAGATGGAATTAGCAAAGGAAGCAAGGTTGCGACTCGACGTTTATTTCGTGGCCTCTTCCAGGTAGGCGATCAGATCTTCGCGCTCTGAAGCCTTTTTCAGGCCGACAAAGACCATCTTGGTGCCTGGGATGTACTTCTTGGGGTTCTCCAGGTACTCAAAGAGGGTATCGTGGCCCCAGGTGATGCCTGCAGGAGAGGAAAGGTTAGTAAAGAGTCAAAGTCATTTGTGTGGGGCGGTGTGTACCTTTCTTAATGTTGGCGTCGGTGTACTCGAAGCCGGGCGCCTGGCCGGTCTTGCGGCCGATCAGACCGTGCAGGTTGGGTCCGGTCTTGTGGCCGCCACCCTTCTCCACGGTGTGGCACTGGGCGCATCGCTGGACGAAGACCTTCTTGCCCTTCTCGGCGTTTCCTGGCATGCTTCAGTCGGTAGAGAATGTGCGGTTGAGCCTACAGATGAGGGAGTTATGAAGAGTCTGCGAAGGAGAGGAAAACGGGTCAGTAATTCAGTAGAAGTAAAAGTGATGGTCGTGGTAGCGGTGTACCCGACCGTGTGTTCCAAGAACAAACACACACACATGGAACGGACGTACCTGGTGAGAGCAGTACTGCTGCCGCTGCACAGAAGTCGTAGAAATGAGAATGAGCTGCTGCTTCCAAAGCGAGTGAGATGATCTTCAGGCCGGCGTGAAAGGACACGCGAGAGACAGCTGTGCTGTGCTGGTGGCAGCAGTGGTGGACGCGTTCGGGCGATGTGGCCTGGCGCGCTCTTTGCGGGAGACTGCTAGCAGAGAGCGAGCGAGCGACAGAAAGGGCAGCTGGAGGAAGGAAGTACAGACGGCAAATGCAGGCAACGAGGCCAATGGCAACGGCAAGTACAATGAGGGTGAACCTAAGAACTGGAGAGAACTGGCGTCACTGTGCCTCTGCTCGTACGATTGATTGCTGGTAGATTGCACGAGGTGGGCGCCTTTTCTACTTTTTTCCGCAGAGCAGGCGGCGCCGTAGTGACGCAACACCTCAACAATGCAGCCGACCATTCACATAGAACGTGTCAATTTAAAAAAAGTGGGAAAAGTTCAAGGGTCATCAGACGACCACGTGGGGAGGTGAAGGCAACGACTCAAAGACTTATCATCAACTTATAAGATAGCAAGAAAAAACTTTCCACTTGTCGTTATCGTCGTTTAGTGGTATGCAAGAGAGTGAGAGAGACTTTATTGACATTGACAGACATTGGTAATAAATAGTATAAATAGCAAAACGGTGACATTTTTAGCGCTCCTTCTCACCAGGCGTAATTAAACAATTTTAATAATTAAAAATATTGATTCCTGATCAGGCGGTGATGATGCGCATAGTGTTTGTGAAACCCGAGCCCTCTTTCCAACCTGTAATTAAAACTACACTGTCACCTTCCTTGATGAAGCCCCTCTTCTTTCCGTAAGCGACGCCGTAGGCAATGCGGGCGTCCATGTCAGAGGTCCAGTCGGCCTCGCGCGGTTCATTGTAGAAGACGGGGAGAATGCCGCGGAAGAGATGCGCCTGACGGGTGACCTGCGCGTTGCGGCTGATGGCGATGATCGGGCAGCGAGGGCGGTACTTGGCCACCCGGTGCGCCGACTGTCCGGTCGTGGTGATGACGATGATCGCCGAGGCGGAGAGCTTCTGCGAGGCGGACACCGCGCTGATGGCCGTCGCCGTGGTGGGGTCGGTGGGTGAGCGGGTCTTGAGGTTGAGCTCAAAGAAGAGCGAGCGCGAGTGGATGGCCGCCTCCGCCTCCAGGCAGATCTTCTGCATCATCTGCACCGCCTCGATGGGGTAGTCGCCCTTGGCCGATTCGCCCGACAGCATGACGCAGTCGGAACCGTCGAGGACGGCGTTGGCAACGTCGGACACCTCGGCTCGCGTCGGCCGCGGCTTCTTGATCATGCTCTCGAGCATGTGCGTGGCGCAGATGACCGGTTTGCCGGCGACGTTGCACTTGGCGATCATCATCTTGTGGGCGAGGATAACCTTCTCTGGGGGAATTTCAATTCCCAGATCGCCGCGGGCGACCATGATGCCGTCAGAGTGCTCGATGATCTCGTCGATGCGCTTCACGCCCTCGTGGTTCTCCACCTTGCTGATGATTTTGATCTTCTCTCCGCCACGCTCGGCGAGGAAACGGCGAATCTCGCGCACCTGTTCGCCGTTGCGGATAAAGGAGGCGAAGACGATGTCCACCTTCTGCTGGATGCCAAACTCGAGGTCCTTCTGGTCCTTCTCAGAGAGGGCGGGCAAGTCGACGTTGGAGCCAGGCAGGTTGACGCCCTTGTTCGAGCCGACCATGCCGCCGTTCTCCACCTGACAGAGCAGGTAGTCGGCGGCCTTTTCCTTGACGCGCAGCGAAATGAGCCCGTCGTCGATGAAGACGGTGGAGCCGACGGAGAGGACGTTGATGATGTTCTTGTAGTCGATGAAAAGCGTCTCGGCGCTGCCCCTCGTGCGGAACTCCTCTGCCACGGAGAGCTTGATCTGCTGGTTGCGCGTCAGCTCCACCTCGGCGGAGGGGCCGCCCTCGAGCAGGCCGGTGCGGATCTCCGGGCCCTTGGTGTCGAGGGCGACGCCGACGGCCCAGTTCTTGCCCAGGTCCTTCGAGGCAATCTCAACCGCCTGGCGGACGTTGGCGATCAGGCCGGCGTGGAACTCGTACGTGCCGTGGGAGAAGTTGAGCCGGGCGATGTTCATGCCCGACTTGACCATCTCCACCAGCGTCTCCAACTTGCTGGAAGCAGGGCCGATGGTGCAGATGATGCCCGTCAGACGCTCGAAGCCCACCGAAGAGTCGATGTCCAGGGCGGAGAGGTGGTCCAGGAGGATGTTCGACTCGGGCTCGCGGAGGATGCTGTTGCTACGGCGGTGCATGGTTGCGGGAGAATGAAAGTGAAGAAGAGAGAAATAGAAATAGAAACTAAGAGCAATCGATGATTTGAGAAGAAGAGGAGAGGAGAAGAGAGAAGTGAGTGAGCGTGGCGGAAACAAACGCTCTGCTTAAATACTTGGCGTGGCTTGGCTAGACGACCACTGTAGACGACAGCGGCGGTGGCTGTGGCGGCGAGATAAGAGCCTGAGAAAGAAAGCAAAGACCGAGGTGTCACGTCCAATGACTGACTGGCTGATATCGAAGGCACTGGAATAGGCAGCAGCAGAAATGGCAAACAAATCGACAGCGAGTTACAGAGATTGGCAGACAAAAACAAACAAAAGAAGGGGCGTTCGAGTGGTGACAACTCTGGTGACAATTCTTATCGCCGCCATCATTTGTCACCTGTGCCTGGCCGGCAAACACAGAGCGCAAACACACGCTCCAGGGCGTCACTGACCAGTGGTAACACGAGCTCTTGCCAGAGAGGACAGCAATCGTGCCGAAAAGCAGCAACAGTAGCAGGTAAATCAGGTAAGCAATCTGATTGCCTGATTAAAAGCGCTCAAACAGCCAAACTGACCTCGCCAGTCGCAGTAGCTGCAATTTGGTTTGCACTGGCACTGAAACATTTGCACTTTAAACACTTTATTAAACACCTCAAATACCTTCTCTGTCCGCACGTGAACCTCAGCTGCTACTGCCGCTTTGATTTGTCGCCCAGTAATTAAAGTGTGAAGAGCACTCAAAGAGCAGTCACCGGTTACGATGGCCATGGCGACCAGCACCACACCACCGCTCACTGGCGTGTCAGTTTGCTCCCTGTTATCAGTGAGGCAGTAAAGCAATAGGAGTAGAGCATGGCTTGCCAGTGCACAGTCATTAGCTATCAACAATAAATGATAAGAGGGCGAGCATGGTGTCTGCTCGGCCGTCACCACCACCACCTCCAGTGTGGCCACTTTCCAGTGAAGGGGATGTGTGCTGCTGTCCACGTGCTGCCTACATGAATGCTGGTGGTGATCAGCAGCAGCACCAGAAGCTGTCATTACGTAACAGTGGATCAGGATCCATTGAGGAAGCTTAGTGACAGTGAGCACTTGTGCGTCGCTGTAACTGAGAACTGCAGCGACACTCAATCTGAGGACAGGATGTTTTGAAAAACAGCTCAGTTTTGTCTTCTTTTACGCATTTAATCGACGATCTCATCTCATATTTTAAAATGAAAAAAGTTTATTTTTCAAACTGTGCGCCAGAATTGCCGCCGCCGATTCGCGTCTATTCTTCTCTAGACTATTTCTACAGAAGAAGACACAGCAGCCAGAGTTTTAGCGCCATTTTTGAAGCAACCAAAATAATGAAGACTTTTCTGTTTTTGTGAGCATCTTTACGTCGGAGCAAGCTGACCAAGTACTTGTCAATTGCTTTCTGAAGTTTTATTTCTTAGACATCCCAAAATCACCATTCTCCTTTAGGTCATTTTGCAGCAGAATGGCCAAACAAATAGGCTCCGCCCCGAAGTTCACCTTCGGAGAAAGCGCCGTTTGAGTGGCTGTCCTAGTTGAGCAGCGCTCTCTCAGCAGCACAGGCAAGAGTAGTGGATGCAAAGAAGGTGCTCACAAAAACACGCAATCGCCTGGCCAGGCCAGCCGTTGGTGCTCTTCGATTGTATCGATAGATTCAAACAACAGAGTTTGATAATTCAAAAATTTGAAACTCCAGCCGGCCGGTACCTCCAGCCACAACCTCGACGGCCTTGACGGCAATGAGCGCAAAAGCGGAGACAGCCGAGGCTCGCATCAAAAAGAATTCACGTTCTTCCATCTGGCGTCACTTCGAGCCCACCTCCAAGACCACCGCCAAGTGTTTGCTGTGCCAGCAGACGTACCGCAACTCCGGGAACACCACCAACCTGATGGACCACCTGCGGCGAAAGCACAAGGACAAGCACACCGAGCTGATGAAGAACAGCAAGGAGAACAGTACCATCGTCATTCCGCTTACCATCACCCGGATGGAGGATGAACTCGCCACTGCGGACGCGGCCGGCACCGTCGAGACCATCAAGTATGAGCCGGAAGATCAGGCGGAAGAGGTGGAAAGCGCCCAGCTGGAGATTTCAGAGGAAAGTTCGACGCTCATTACCTCTGAGGTAGTAGAGCAGGAGGGTATATTGGAGGAGGAGGCTGCCCACCTTGAAGCAGGACAAATAGTCGCCGATATCAAGAGTGGAAACCTCATTATTGAAACGGACGAAGGACAGCATGAAATGCAGATGTGCAAGGTATTTAGTGTGCTTTTACTTGAAAGTAGGCTGTTTTAGATCAATCCAAATGTTTTCTACTTTACAGATTGTACCCCTACCTCATGCTCGCTCCGAAGTGTGGACCTACTTTGGCTTTGTCGCCGACCAAGAGGGGCAGATTCTCGATCGCACCAAAGTGGTCTGCAGGCTGTGCTCGTCGTCATTCTGTTACTCAGGCAACACGACCAACTTCTACTCGCACCTGAAGTCAATGCACTCTGAGGTGCAGATTCGCTCCGTGCCGGTGAAGAACAGTCGATCAGTGAAGCGGACCTACTCCTCGATGAGCAACAACAATGACAATGCCGATGATGCTGATTACCTCAATGACACCACCAACACATCCTCCTCCGGGGTCCACAGCCGTCTGTCGCAGCACGAAGTGGCTCTGGCTGACGATGAGGCCATTCCGCCTCGGTCCCGCTCCGACCTGATTCACGTGGACGACATCACGCAGAGCATCGTCGACTTTCTCGTCACCGACTGTCGTCCGGTGGCGGTCACCCAGGGCAAGGGTTTCCACCAGATGCTGCGACTTCTGGCGCCCGGCTACACACTGCCGGACAAGGCGAAGCTGGCGCAGTCGGTGCGGAGAAAGTACGAGCTGATGCGCACCGAGCGGGAACAGGGCGTCATCGACCGGATGAGCACCATGGATTACTGATTCAAATACCATATACTTCAATGATTTATACTTCTTCACATACATTGGAAAGAAAGAGAGGTTTGCGTTTCACCAATACATTTACACTTTATCACACGTGCGTTACAATTGGAAAAGGAGGAGGAGGATTAATCTAAACTGCAAAAAGGGTATATCTTACAAGAATTGTATCGTACAAAAGAGGAGAGGAGAGCCTCATCAAAGTTCATCGTGGCCGGCGTCGCCGCCGGCGTTGCCGTTGAGGAACTTCCCATTCTCATTTGGCTTCACGTAGACGCCCTCCTTGGCGATCCAGTAGGAGGCGCCGTCTGAGTAGCTGGTGGCGATGATCTCCATCTGGCCGTGAATCGGCCGGCCGTAGGTGTGGCCGGAGACGGCGAGGAAGGCCTCGGTGTCGAGGTGCTTCAGGCGGACCTTCGAGTTGAGCTCCCAGTGGGCGCCGCCGCAGAGCACCGTCCAGTTGTCGCCGGTGTCGCCCTCGCCGCCGGCCCCGAAGGCGCTCACCTCCTGCTGGCCGGAGAGCGGGCTGCTGAAGTGGTGCGAGTGCAGGTTCCGCCCCGTCTGCAGGTGCGTCAGGCGGAGGTTCGAGCCACAGGCAATGGGCGTGCCTCGTTCGCACTGCTGCTCCGTCTTCGCCCTCACCTGCCAGTAGCTGTTGATGTCCTCCTGCTTGTCGGTGCCCGTCACCGACTGCTGCCCACTGCCCGAGCCGTACTTCACGTCGTGCGAGTGCAGGCGGACGCCCGAGTTGGCGTTCATCAGCTTCAGCAGCGAGCCGCAGGTGACGAGGTGGGAGCCGCCCGGGCTGTTGCCAGAGACCATCGTCATCTTTGTGGAGAGAAGCACCGCGCCGATGGTGAGGAGGGAGCAGCCATGCACCACCGCCAGGCGCGTGGAACGTCGGCTTACTTTACTTGATCGAGTCATTTCCTTCAGGTGGTGGTGGTGGGGTGATGAGGTAGAGGTGATGAACTGAAACTCCCTCTCAAATGTGTTCACTATCACCGGGACTTGAGGCGACTGACCAAAACACAGACAGGCAGACAGAAACGCCGTCAGCTTTGCTAAGCCAACGTGTTATTGCCAAGCTTTCTTTTTGGCCAGACTCTGTTAGATGGCGTTACCAGTTTGGTAGTTGGTCAAGAAGCTTGACTCAAGATGGTACTTTTTTTATTCTTTAGAAAAAGTTTGTCAATTTTAATTTAATCTCCAAGATGATTTTCACGATAAAAAATACAGTTATAACAATATGTACAGTTCAACAAGAAAGCTTTTCTGGGAAAAATTCATTCAGGTGTTGTTGTTGTTGTTGATGTTGGGTGTGAGGATGGGAAGAGTGGGGGTGGTGGTAGTGTTGGTGATGGTGTTTGGGGTGGTGTTATTGATGTTTGTGGTTGTGGTGGTGTTATTGGAATTGCCAGTGGCCAGCGGCGGTTTCTCAGGCAGCTGCTCGACAGGCTTTCCAATGTTGTTGTTTTGGTCTAAAAGGTAAAAAATCGGGGTTAGAAATGGTGTTGATAATGAACAATGAACCATGCACCAACTTACTCTGCTGAAAGATTATCTTCGAAGCTAGCTTGTGAAGGGCGGGTGAATCACTGGGAAGCAGTCCCGGTGCCAAGTTGCCGTTCATACTGCTGCTAACCGTTGTAGGCGCCGGAGGTGGTGGTCGGCCAAATGTCACCGGTTGTCCGTAGAATGCCGGAGAAAAGTTGTGAAGCGGTATGATCAACGGCGAAATACGGCCAGATCGAGGAGACTTCGGCTTGGAAGTGACAGAGGAAGAGGAGGAGGCGGAAGTGGAGGGCCGTTTTCGCTTGACAGGCGGCTTCTGCAGGGGCGTCATATTGCCATTGGGTAGGCCATTGGGAATGACCGAAACGATGGGCGAGCTGCCGTCCCCGTCTGCAAAGGACAGCGTGGGGCGCTTCTTTGACTGCTTCTTCTTCGGCTGCTTCGGCGTGGAAGTTGAGGCGTTGCCAGTACCAAGGTGTGGCAGGTGATTCGGGTGGTGATTTGCCGGTATGAGGTTCGAGTGGTGGTTGGGGTTTAGCTGTGCTATATCCTCCGAGTAGTTGCTCAGCACCGAGGAGAGAAAGGTGTTGATGCCCTCGGCGACGCACCGGTCCACCATGGACTGCGTCAGGCACTCGAAGCGCTTCTTCAAATTGGACACCACCAGCTTGTCGTCGGCGCCGCCCACCACAATCTGCGAGGTATCCGCATCCTTTAGACGCTCCCGAAAGTCCTCCATGTCATCGATGGGCGTCATGATGGAGTTCTCGCCAATGATGAACTGCGTCGGGACGGTCAGCTCCAGCAGCGGATCGTCCAGCTCCTAGTGGTGGGAATGCAACAAATAATAGAAACGACATTTAATCACGTGACTACAGTAAAGAGAAAAGTAACGGTCACTTTACCCCTCGATTGCCGATGGGACTCTTCAGCGGAAAACCCAGGCAGACCAGTGCGCAGACTGCGTGGCGGTTGTTCAGGGCACAGAAGGCGGCGGTGATGGAGCCGTAGTAGAAGCCGACCAGAATGAGCGGCCGACTGGCGAAGGTCGACCGGGAGTTGCGAATCTTCTCGTTGACGGCGGCACGCGTCTCGTTGACCACATCAGGCAGGTGGTCGTAGTTCTTGACGTTCACCGGAATGGTCACCACCTTGCCCATGGAGCTAAACATCGAGTGCCAGTACTTCAGTCTGCCCGACTGGTGACTAGAAGGCGGTCCATTGGGAATGATGATAAAGATGGGCTTTCGAGGCAGCTTCTTCGGCTTAAAGTGACTCAGAGTATTGAAGAGCGGGTCGTTGAGGTACGGCTTGTAGGCCTTGTTCTCCGTCGCCTTCGGCTCGTGGTAAAACCAATTTATTAGGTCCGGTATCTGAGAATAGAGAAAAAATAAATGAGCGACTCACAAGACTGCAAACACACAACACACAAACCTTGTGTTTCAGAATTTGCAGCGAGTCAAGGTAGACGGGCTTGTAGTTGTAGTCGAGATGTTCGAGCAGTGTACTGTGCAGCCACATGACCAGCTTCTGATCCCAGAGCATGGAGGCAAAGAGTTCCTTAAACTTATTGGCCGTCCACTCCTGAAGGTTCCGCTTCTGCAGCACCTCATTGACGCTGCCCTCACAGGTGAGCCTCTCCACGCGGTCAGCCAGTAAGATCTTATTTGCCTTTGTCCACAGCTTGTTCATATCACAAGTCCACGAGTCGGTGATGGACGAGTCCAGCTCTGGGGTGTCTTCGTCTACCACCATAGGCGTGGAAGGCGGCTAAACAATGGAAATAGAAAATGGTTATGCTTATGTTTTGTCTTCCAACACTAAAACTTACGCGTGGCGTCAAGAAGGGAATCTTTTTAGGCTCTTCCACCGTCACCACGTCCACCATCTCGTCGTCCTTGCAGTTTGCGTAGGCGTAGTTTGACTGTTTGTACACATGCCTGGGAAAGTTCTTCATGAACAGGTAAATGGTGGATTTGGCGCGATTTTTCGCGTCCGGGTGGTTCGGGGGTGGCCTTGCGTAGTCGTGCTCCATCTCCTGAATGCTCGGCACCTTCACCTGCCCCGACACCGTGCAGAGGTAGTTCTGAATCTGCAGTCGACCCTGGTTGTCCATGTCTGCGCCTGGTCGGTCCTTCTTCGCAGCAGCCTTGGACTGGCTGCCACTGCTTGCGGCCGTCTGTTTGACATGATTCCCTGCTGTGGTGGGCGCGTGAGATGTACTCGAGGGCGTCGAGGGCGTCGTCGACTTTGGCAGCCCTTTGACAGGCGTCGGTCGATTGGCGAGCAGAAGCTGAGGTAAGACGGTAAGGTTACCGGGGGTTGATGGTGATGGAGATGGTGAAAAAGGAGCCGGTGCATTTGCCGATGTTGTTGTTGGAGGTGGGACGAGCGGTTCGACGAGGGCAGGAATAGCGGGAGCCGCAGCAGCTGCCGCAGTGACCGGCGACTGCGGCGGTGGCAGCTGCAGAACGAGGTCCTTGGGAATGGCCTTTGCCTTTGCCTTGGCGAGCGGCGGCGGGTTCTTCAGCGCCGGTGCCATCGAGGTCATGAGAAGGTTTCTCGCGAGGCACTCTGCGAAGGAGGGAGGCAGGAGGTGGCCGCACAGAGGCAGAGTCGTCGGGGCAGCCAGCGCGAGATGACGATGTCCGGTGTGGTACCGGTGGCCTGTCGGGGTGGTCGGGGGTCTTCGGCGTGGGCAGCTGCTTCGGCGGCTGCTTATCAGCGGGCCCGAAGAGGGCGCAGCGCCATGATCATGTTCGGCAGCAGTGGCAGCAGTCCTCTTCCTCGCAGCAGGCTGCCTGGTGCAGCGCCAGTTGGGGACAGCAGCAGCTCAAATGACAGTGCTGGGAGTGGTGATGGCGGTCAAAGGTTGACTCAGAAAGACTTTCGCTGGAAATCGGCGCCTCGACTTGGCGTGTTCACTATCTGGTGCAACCTTCCAGGAAAGAAAAGATGACAAAAAGCAAGTCTTGCAAACGACCGTGGAGCGTGAAACAATCAGCAGCAGCAGCAGCAAGCCGAGAGCTGTGTGTGTGTTCGCCGCCGCTGCTGCTGCCTTCTCCGCCGCTGCGGCCGCTGTCCCCCAGGGCGGCGCTTTGCGCGGTGCACGTCTTCTGTGGACGGCTCGCTTCGAGTGCACAAAGCTCGAGTTGGCTCAGCGAAAAACAGCATTGCCGTGGCTCACTTCGCCCTCATCCCTCAAGCGACTCACTCCTCACAACGCCTTGAGATCACTTCCCGTTCTTTTTTGTGAAACCACACCACTACCTTTCTTCCCCACCAATTCCCATCACTACCAATTCGAAGTTCTCCGAAGCAAACCTGGATAGTATGACTGAAAAGAAGTTTGGCTCGTCTTACGGTGGCAGCAGCGGCGGCGGTGGCCGGTGAGTAGCGCTAAATTTCTAACACGTAGTAAACGCTTGTCTGAACAAAATACTGACCTGGTTTTTTCCTTCTTTTCTAGCAGCTATGGCGATCGACCATCTTATGGAAGCTCTGACCGCGGGTACGGCGGTCGTGGCGGTTCTAGCAACGGCTACGGCAGTAGCAATGGCTATGGCGATCGAAACCGCGGAGGCTATGGGTCCAACCCTGCTCCGGGCGGCCGCTTCTTTCGCAAATCAATGGGTACGTTTGTATATGACTCACCACTGGCTTCGATTTTTGAGTTCTAATTTTTTACTTTTCCACAATCAGCTCCCCCGCCGCCGGCTGATCTGAAGGTGTACCGGTCTTTCTACCAGGAGCACCCCAAGACCGCTGGTCGCTCTCGCTATGAGATTGACGAATGGCTGCAAAAGAACCAGATCACCTTCCGAGGTTCAAACATCATGAACCCCATTTTGGAGTTTGACGAACTCATTGGCCTGCCTCCTAGCGTCATGGAGAGCATTCTGAAGCAGGGCTTCACTTCGCCCACGGTTATTCAGTCGCAAGGATGGCCTTTTGCCCTGAGCGGTCGAGACATGGTGGGCATCGCCCAGACTGGCTCCGGCAAGACTCTTGCCTACACTCTGCCCGCTCTGATGCACGTGGAGGGAAACATTCACCGACGCAACTACGGACCTAGCGTTCTCGTCCTGGCCCCTACTCGCGAGTTGGCCCAGCAGATCAAAGAGGTGGTCAACATTTTCCGTTCGGCCCGATCAGTGTGCATCTTCGGTGGCGCCTCCAAGGTTGGCCAGCGCCGAGAGATGGAACGCACGCAGCCTTCGATCATCATTGCTTGCCCCGGTCGTCTGATTGACTTCGTCGAAGAGGGTAGCATCACTCTGCAGAACATCAGCTACCTTGTGCTGGATGAGGCTGACCGTATGCTGGACATGGGCTTTGAGCCGCAAATTCGAAAGATTGTCGACAAAGTTCCGAAGGACCGTCAGACTCTCATGTGGTCGGCTACTTGGCCCAAGGAGGTGCGCAAGCTGGCTGAGGACTTTCTCACGAGCTACATGCAGGTATGCTTTTTCATTTGTTTAATTTTTGTTTGCAATTTTGCTTACACGCCTTTTTCTTTGCAGATCAACATTGGCTCCGTTTCTCTGGCGGCCAACCACAACATCACACAAATTGTGGATGTTTGCGAGGAGAGCGAGAAGTACCAGAAGCTGTACAAATTGCTGACTGACGTGAATGCCAATTTGCGCGAGAACAAGACAATCATTTTTGCCGAAACGAAGCGCAAAGTTGATGAGCTAAGCAATCAAATGCGAGCTGTCGGCTGGCTGGTGAACTCGATTCACGGCGATAAGCCACAGAGCGAGCGTGACTGGGTTTTGAATGGTAAGTTACACTCGACCTTTTTCTATCTTCTGTTTTCCGTGCACTCCCTTTATCTCAACTTTGCATTCTATATCGATGAACGTTTAGTTTTTGTAAAAGGGAAATAGAAAGACGGCTAGTGTGTAAGCGCGATTTCTGTTTCAGTGAATTCTCGCCAAGATTACGCCTGTAACATCTTTTCCCCATCCTTATTCTCATCAAGTTTTTCATTCTCGACAATATCTCATTGTGCTTTCTTTTAATCTTTCAGATTTTCGCTCTGGGCGCAACACTATTTTGATTGCCACTGATGTGGCTGCTCGTGGTTTGGGTAAGTACACGCCCCATTTTCTTTGCTGCGTTTGAGTTAGGCTAGCCCAGTATCGCGAGCTTCTGGTTCAGATAGATTGAGATAGATGCGATGATTATCTGATAGATGTGGCTCAACCACCCACTACCTGACAGTGGAGGCGTTATCCACAGGATAATCTTCGGTTCTGTGTTGTTTGCTAGCAAAAGGTTGAGAATTCTGGCTGTGACGCGCGCAACTAGTCTAACTCTGATGTAGGCGGTTAGACACGGAGATTACAATGTTAGAGACACACTGGCTTGTGTGCTCTCGACGCGCTACCATTTGCAGTAGGAAAGAAGTTTGCGCAGGCATCGACTACTTTGGCGATTTCACCCTTTCAATCCACAACCAAACGAGCGCACACATCTGATATTCAATCGATAACCACTGAAGAGACATGCCGAAGCATACCACCTCAAGGTTGGGCGTGTGTTGCCCTGACCAGTTGGGTTTTCTTAGTTCTCCCCCTTCCCTCTTTTAGCGCGCGTGCGTTTATGTGTATCCCTAGCCTACCACCACCTCCTCCTCCTCCTACCTCCAACCACTATGCCGCTGTCTCTTCACTCTTGCAGTATGTGCTGCTCGTTGGCATCATCAAACAACGATCTCGACGACTCTTCAACGGTTGTCAGCCTGTTGTGTGGATGTTTATGTGTGTGTGTACGTGAGTTTGTGCCATCCCTGTGGGTTGTGTGATTTTCGCCAAATCCTCTTCGTGTCCCTAATGCCGCCTGCGCAAATGTCGTCCAGAATTTTTGCCTTTATGCATCTGTGCGTGGTGAACTTTAGTGGTGAACTCTGTGTCTCTCCTACTCCGGGTGTGTCGGAAGGAGAGGAAGCCCAGGCACTCAGACCTTCCATTTGTGCCCTCGCGCTCCCTCTCTCAACCTGACCAACAAAAGTGCGAAATGTGTGAGAAAAAAGTCGAGCAAGAGCAAGAATTTAAATGTTCAACTCTTGCTGATTCACTGCAATTGCTGCTGTGACATGATTGTGGACTTGTACGGTGACACCAACACTTGTCACCTGGGTCAACACTACTCACAACATCCCTATGGCATCACACTGCAACAACAACAGCTGCTGCTGCGCCGCCGCCTGCATTACATTATCGTTACCTGCAAAATGGATCGAATGCACTGCCGCCGCCGCCGCCAGCTGCTGCTCACCGATTGTCGGTGAATTCACACCGCGTGAGAAGACACACGTGGTGACGTTAGCACACTTGAAACGGTTCCCGATGTGCTGCTGTCCTGGTTGCGCTTTTTCGGCTGCAGCCACGTGTCAGTCTGTCTGTCTGTGTTTGGTGCCTTGTGATGCCTCTGTGATCTGTGTCCACAATTTTGAAAAACTTCCAGCATGTCTCGCACTTTGAACAATTGCAACTAACTCTCGTCCAGTTTGCTGCAACACCCACCCAAATCTGAGTCCGGTTCGCTACGAGTTTCATTCGCCGAGGAGAGAGCAAATATAAGACACAAACAGAATAAAAAAGCAGGATTGAACACCCTGTCACACTGTGCCTCTTGAATGCAACACATCTGAACGGCCGAATCTAATGATTTTCAATGATTGCCTTCTCCCGTTGGATCGTTTGTGTTGCACTCACTTAGGTAAAGTTCTGCCTGTTTCAATCTTTCCAGTCTGTCCTGTCTCTCTGACTGTTCACACTTTTGTCTTCGCATCTCGCGCAACCGCTCTTCCCACCTTTACTAATTCCCGTTCTCTTTCCCTCAGATGTGGACGACATTAAGTACGTAATCAATTTCGACTATCCGAGCTGCAGTGAGGATTACGTGCACCGAATCGGCCGTACTGGACGCCGTGATAAGAAGGGTACTGCGTACACGTTCTTTACGAGCAACAACGCCAAGCAGGCAAATGAACTGATTGACGTGCTGAAGGAGGCCAAGCAGGAGATTAGCCAGAAGCTGTACGAGTTGTCTAGTCAGTCGTGGCGCTACGGTAAGAACCCGCGTCGTCGTTACGGAGGTGGAGGCTTTGGCGGCGGCGGAAGTCGCGGTGGCTTCGGCGGCGGTGGCTCTCGTAACGGTTTTGGCGGTGGCCGACCTAGCTACGGTAATGGCTCCTCCAATGGCTACGGCACCAAGCGCAGCTTTGACGACGATCGCTCGGACTCGAAGCGCTTTAAGCCCGGTGGATTTGGCGGCGCCAGCAGCAATGGCTACAGTCAGGACCGATTCAACAGCTACTCTTAGGTTCCTCTCGGGGGTCACAACTGGTGTGTGTTAACTGTCGGCACACCACCACCGCAACTGTCATCTTTATCACCCCACCACCATTGGACCAACATAAACACTCATTTTTAATTGAATTAATTAATTTATTCTACGAAGTATTATCCTTTCAAATCTTTTTCACTTTTCGAAGAACTGAAGTTACTGAAGAGCACCTTCAATCGAAAGAAAACTACTACTGTGTTTCACTGCGGAAACCAACGAGGTTATTGTGATAAGACGTTCCAACACTCTCTCTTCAGCTGGGGCGCACACTCTAGCTAGGCTTTACCTAATTTTAATTGATTTAACAATTGTCACCTACACATTCTTAATAACTACGCACCTACACACACTACTGTTTTCCCAACTGAATGATGATGATATCTGAATTTAATTTATTCAACTGATCAACCAATTCTCTCTCCGTAATATAATACTATAGGCTATATCATGCTAATTAACTAATTCTAGGATTTTCAAACGCGTTGCAATTATCACAAATAAACTCATTTTTAACCTGTAAAAACTTGCTGTGTTGGATTACTTTTTGAAAGAGGGAGGCAGAGAGAGGGTTCACTTGTGCGCATGCTAGTGCACGGCAACAGCAGCAGCACCGGCAGCTGTGTTTACTCGCTGCTGCTGTCTCCTCATGGCTTTGGTGGTTGCCATCTGATGCGCCGTCTTTTTGTTGCTAACTATGACCTGATTCAGCGCCGCATCCCACTTTGATTTCCTATTGTCCCCTTTGGCCACTGCTCCTCTGCCCATTCCAGGCGTCCTTGCTGCTCCTGATCGGCGATCGATCAGTCTCAGTTTCAGTTTCAATTTCTCTTCTCTCCTCATTTTTGCTCTCTCCTCTTCTCTTTGCTGATGGTGGTACCACTTAGCGCGGCCAAGGTGGTGGTCGCCAAACCAGCTTCACTGCTGCTGGCCATTTCCACTGCTGGCAACAGCAGAGGCTGCTGCATTCCTCGCCGTCTCACATCACTCTTATCAAGTCGATCTTCATTCACCACCACCGCCGCTGTCAGCCGCAGCTACAGCACTGATTTGCCAGCGCAGAGCAAAGTCTTCAGCAGCAGCAGCAGTTTTTCGAAGCGTTCTTTCTCCTCCTCTGTTAAATCGTTTCCGCCGTCCAGTTCCAAAAAAATGGCCACCAAAGCTGCCCTTTCCGCTGAGCAACGTGCCGAAATGTTGACGCCTCTTCTCGAGCAGAGTGGCTGGTCACTGGACAAGTCTGGCCGTGACGCCATTACCAAGGAGTTCACTTTCAAGGACTTTAACGAGGCCTTTGCCTTTATGACACAGGTCGCCTTGAAGGCGGATAAAATGGATCACCACCCTGAGTGGTCCAACGTTTACAACCGAGTAAACATTCTCCTCTCCTCTCATGATGTGAACGGCCTTTCACAGCGAGACATTAAACTGGCGACAGCTATCAATGGCTACTACCAGCGATTCCAGAAATAATAACGATGCAAACTCGGATTACTCCATTGTACACACATTTGTGTTTTTATTTGGCTGATTGTTTCTTCCCTTTCTGTTTCTTGTTATTCTGTTTCTTCTTGGAAGGCGGCTGCTTCTTTTGTTGCTGTTGTGGTTGTTTAGCTTTCTTCCTCTGCAGCGGAACTGAAAGACAATAAATAGATTAGCCAACTTTGATCTTTATTTTGCGAAAAAAAATCATACCTCCTAAATCTACCGAAACCTTCACTACTTCGTCATCAACCACAAAATCAATATTTTTAGTTGCTGATGCTGCTGATGTCTTTGTAGTTAAACTCTTTTTTTGAAGCTTTTTTGAAGCAAGATCGTGTCTCAATTTGATGTTTAGCTTTTGCAATAGTGGTTTTAGATTATCACGGGCAGTATGTTGATTTGACAGATTATAAATCTTGTTTGTCACTTGGTAAACGTCGTATAAATAAACAAGCAATGTTTTGCTGAAAATACTAAAAACAAAGTACAGTTAGAATGGTAAAAAGCTTTAACTTCACAGTACTGTTTGCATACCAGATTCGTGATGTAACACAGCTGACCATAAGAAAGTGATTCACTAGTTGTCCTAGCTCAAGCCAAACTTGAGACAACTTGAAAGCTTTTTGAGATAAGATACCCATCATAAACAGCTTTTGTGCTAATACTTGCTGTTGACTGATGAATTCCTTGACAGTGGTCTGAACTTTGTCCATCTTTTCATTGGCAATGTCTCTGTTAAACGATAAAAGTTGGATTAATGTTATAAAAAGTATGTTTGATAACTTACGATTCAAAAAACAGTTTCATTTCATCAAACGGTGACTTTGGTTCAATAGCATTTTTAAATTCAGTTGTCACCTTTGAAAGCTAAAACCCAACATTAAGCATTTAAACAGAGGCGTTTGCGTCAATCTTACCTGCTCCAGAGATCGAGAATATGGAGAATTGCGAAGGCGAATGGCAATCTTAGGCGTCATTTTTATCAATAAACTGTATTCGGCCCAAAAACGGTCATTCTTGAGCAAAGAAATCAGAGCGCCGACGGACTTTAGACACTGAGAAAATTCTGCAAATGAAACAGATACAGATAAACTGTCTGCGGATTAACAAATGTTCTTGACTTGCCTCTAGTCTGCTTCAACTCGACAACTTTGGCTCTAGAATCCTTGTCCATAATTCTGGTTTTATTCTGATCAACAACTAAAAGTACAAGCGTTGTATGAAATGTTTTCAAAACAAATCGACATGTGACTCTCTCGTGATCCCATACGCAGAAAGCGTTACTGGGCATTCAAAATTCAAAAGATGATCGATTTGTAAAATCAGCTTTTAATGAAAAATAATATACAGTGAAAAAAGTAATAAATAAAGTTTAAAAGACATTAGCTGATGCTAAAAATCGCCCAAATACGGGCAAATACATTATAATAACTCCTATTCCGTGTATTTGTACTCAAGCTCGTTGATTTCGGCAAAGTATTTGCCCACTCCGGGTATTGATTCGAGGCACTTGTAGTTGAGCACGCTGAGGTAGCAGGCAACCTGAAAAGGAAAGAAAAGGTGTCACAAAATTTTCGGCAATTCCAAGATCAAGTCACACTCACCAGGTAGAGAACGAAAATGACGTAGAAGACGCCGTAGATGGCGGCAATGCCGTAGATGAGCCACTTGAAGGAGCTCTCAATTCCGATGACCGTCTGAATGACAAAGTACACGTTGATTACGACCACCACCAGCGAGAGCAGCGTGGCGGTAATCTTGTTGAAGGTGTTGTTGGAAAACTTGCCCATCACCAGCTTCGAAGAGGAGAAGGTGAGCGTGGGCAGAATGGCAAAGGGCAGCTGAATGACCATTAGGGCGTTGAGGTAGTCATTCATGCCCGTCAGCTTGTCCACCGTCGAGGTGAGCGTCACCGCGAGCGTTGGTGCGATGGCGATGGTGCGAGTTAGTAGCACTCGCTTCCACCGGGGCCAGTTGAGATTCCTGGAAGGGGCAAATGAGTGTTGGAAATCATTTCAGGCTTATTAGCTCTAGTAATTTGTGTCTTACAGAAAGCCCTCCATGGCAAACTGACCGGCGTAGGTGCCGGTCATGGTGGAGCTCTGCCCGGCGGCGAGAATGCCAATCGCCCAGATGTAGAAGGGCCAGGCGCCGAAGCGGCAGCCGAGGAACATGCCCGCCTTGTAGAGGTCGGCGTCAAAGGTGGAGTTGTCGTTGGAGAGGACATTGTAGTCGATGTAGCTCAGATTGCCCTTGGCCGTGCAGAGGTCGTAGACGTAGTCATTGGTGCGACCAAAGAGGCCCTTCGCAAAGACCGCCGTCACGGAGAGGTTGATGAGAAAGGAGACGAAGAGGGCAATGGAGGACTCGATGAGCACATAGCGGTTGGCGTCCTTCGTCTCCGCTCGGTTCCGGTTGTCCACCCGGCGCGACTTGACCAGTGCAGAGTGAAGGTATAGGTTGTGGGGCATGATGCTAAAAGTGGGGAAGAAAAAGGATGAAAAAGTAATTAGTTTATAAACGCTCAAATTGGGTGTTCTATTTTGCTGTTCTATTTGGCAGCAGCACATACATTGCCCCGACGATGCTGACCGCCTGAGTGAGAGCGTCCTTGTCGCAGTCAGAGCACCAGGGCACCACCATTCCCTGGGCAATCTTGCCGATCTCCGGGGTGGCCACAAAGAACTCGTAGCCAAAGGTTACTGCGCAATGAAGGAAAGTCGATCAGTTTAGTCAGTTGTGCACTTTTTCAACCGCTAGAACCGAACTGGAAGGAAGTGCGCCTTTACACACTTTTCTCTCTCTGCAAACACTGATTTTCTATCTCTACGCTTCATTAGCCTCACCTGCCATTGTGGTGATGAGAAAGGCAAAGAAGGCCTCCAGCTTCCTCAGTCCGTAGCGGTCCATCAGCAGAAAGGTAAAGGTGTCCACGATGGTTACCAGTACCCCTAAGAGGGTAATAGTATTTAGTAAGAATTAGCGCTTTAATTAGTCCAGAAGAGCACACTCACCTGCGTAGAGCGGCACCACTCGATTGGAGAGCATGTAAATGGCGACGGCGGTGCCAATGACCTCCTGCATGTCCGAGCCGATGATCGCCACCTCGGTCATGATCCAAAGGAGAACGCGCGGCAGAGCGGGGTAGCGACTGTAGCACAGCTCCGCCAGGTGCTTCCCCGTGACGACGCCCAGTCGGGCAGAGAGAATCTGCACCAGCAGACCGAGGACGGTGGAGGCGAGCAGCACCCACAACAGCTTGTAGTCGGCCACCACGCCCGCCTGCAGGTCAGACTGAATGTTGCCCGGGTCGAGGTAGGCGATGGACATCAGGAAGCCGGGCCCGGTGAAGGCCCACAGGCGACGCCAGCTAAAGGCGTACTGGGCAGCAAAGGAAAAAAGAAAAAAAGGTTGGTTACAAAAACACTTGTTTAGTGGCTGCAAATTAAATTAGCCAACGCAGTGCACAAGCCAAACTGCACAGCCCCGATTTCCCCGAACTAGCCAACTACTGCTGATACGGATGCTGCCGCTGCTCAAACTGCTGGTGGTGGTGTGATTGACTCAGGCAGAAGCAGAAGCGACTGTGAAAGTTCGGATGCCGTGCAAATGAAGTGATTACATTGCAGCTCAGAGAGCATTTGCCCTTAATCGATTGCCATTAAAAGTAGTGTTTCTGCAGCTGCAGCTGCTGATGTTGCGGCGGCAACGAAAATTGTCTCCTGGGCATTTCGATTCAGTCAAACGGACACACACAGAATACTGAATAAACAGAACTGCTGGCTAATGATGGCTAAATTGCTCTCTGCTAAACTAGTCGGGTTAAATGTGCAAAAATTAACTCGGAAATTAATCTCGATTAGTCGGAGGATACCATTAATGCGCAGGGATTCATGCGAAGAGCACAGACAGAGGGGACACTGGTGCCAACTGGTTGACAGTTGTCAGCAGTAGCCTTCGAAAAGGCAGTGCTTTTTGCATCCTAGGTCCGGGTGTCACACTTACGTTGTTACTGTCGGGCACATTGATCTCTGCCATGAAGTAGGTGTTGCGCTCATCGGGCTTCTCATTAGCTTCGTAGCCTTCATTGCTGGTCCCTTGCATGTTGCTGCCGTTGCCTGATGTCATTGAAGGTCCTTTCCCGCCGCCGTCCACTGAATACGATGAAGAGTTTTTGCTGGTCATTGCTTCGGTTGCTGCTGAAATCTGATGCTAAGGCCACTGCAGCAGCTACTGTTGCTGCCTCGAATACTTCTCGACAGCTGATTTCGAAACTCCAAAGACTCAGACTACTGTGTCACTTGATTGCTGTTGATATTGCACTTGATTGGTATTTTTTCAAACAAAATTTCTTCTGACGTCGTTTAAAAAGAGAAAGAGTAAAGGATTTGTTTGCATTTGCCACTGATGATGATGTTGTGATTAGTCACCGGACGAGCAGAATGTACATTACTTGATGATAGCAGTGGTGGTGGTGGTGTTTGCCGGCAACAGCTGAAAAGTGCTGCTGCTGCTGCTGGTAGTGCTGATCAGTGATCGATGCTTCTGCCGCCGGTGCAGGGACTGCTGCTGTTAAATAGTGATGCCTTATCGCCGGTGCGACTGCTTTTGCGGTGATATTGGTTGTGGTAGTGCTGACAAACACAGACAGACAAACAGTACAACCGATTATGATGATGATGAGAGAGAATGGGCATCAACGGGAGAGAGAGAGAGAGAGAGAGAGAAAGGGAGAGAGATGCTGTAGACTGTTCTTCTTCCTTCAAAAGGACAGCACTGTCACCACAGCAGAGCCGTGTGTGTGCATGTGCATGTGTCAGATTACCAGCGGCAACGGCGCCAGCAACAGCATCAGCAGCGCCGATTTGCATGCGGCAGTAATTGGCAATTAAGGACACTCTTAATTACCATTCAGTCAGGCAGCATGGGCGCTGGGGTGCCGGTGGTTTGGTGCTGTTGTCGTTGGCGGCTATGTCGGCGGTGGCAGCTATCAATAACAGTAAACATTTGCCAAATCATTCAAATGTGATATCCCGAACTTGAATTAATACTGATACAGGATGCGGTCTTGACGGATTCTAACTTTGGTTTTCAGTGTTGTTGCTGCAAAAAGAAAAGAGAAAAGGGTTGTTTGACTTATTTTTGTCTATTAATCACTTCATTAGTGAGTGAAATTAATCGTGATGTGCTTACCATTTCTCGTTGCAGTTGTAGTCGTGAAACAATGATATCCAATGCAATTAACCGTTCACCGTTCAGCAAACATTGCAAGGTGAGAGTGTTCAGCTGCCGCTTCTGCTGCAGATGCTGCTCATTAGGTGCCTTTTCTCCGGGTTTTATTTGGTTTTAGTTTTCAGCTGTTTCCAAAGTTTGCGGCAGCAGCATTGGCTGAATTGATTACAGTATTTGTTTTGCGTATTGTCAACTTGAATTTTCTTTCTATTCAGATTACAGCAGAAAAACAGTGCTGAAAGTTGATATCTCCTTTTCTCTCTATCATCTAAGCCAACAACTTTGGCAATGTCAAATGGTCTGAGAAATGTCGACATTTGCGATGATTAGCAGCAGCATTAGCTGTAGCCAGTGCTTGTGGCCCAGTGCAGTACTCACTGATTTAGTCACGTTTGCAGTGGCCCTTTCATTTGATTGTGGCGCTCTTCCTCCTCTTCAACCCACTTACACTTAAAGTTCAAAGGAAAAAGAATGCCTGGACTCGTTTGGTAAATCCGCTAAGCTGCTGTTTCTGCTGCTGCTGTTGCAGTGAATAGCAACGAGACAAAGGTTATCCAATCTGTGTGAGGCGAGAACTACAGTTCGCTGATAGTAAAATGCAAAAAAGTTGTGTGCCCCTTTAAATCGATATGAACTCGCAGCAGCAGCATCAGAGAAAATGCCATCACTCGATTTGTCTGGTGCTTTAGGTAGCAAACACACGTTCACACACACAAACTTGAGTAACCTCAGTGCAGCTCTTCTCTGACTGATCTGATCTGACTCTCTGTACATCCGTCCTATCAATAGAAATTGACGATAGTGTAAGTCCCACTGCCGCTGCTGTTCCCCTCAGCGAACCTCGATGGTGTTGCTGTTGATCGCTGCTGGTGTTGCTGTCGCCGGCATGGGTTACGTGACACTGATTAGACCAACGGTGTGGGCAATTGTCGAAGGTAGTCAGCCGCAGTACGCCTTTCAAGTGCTTTCTCCACTGGGTTGATGGTGCTAGTGGTGGTGATGGTGCCGATGCTGGTGATGCTGTCGACGGCAAAATGCAATCCAACTGGTGGCTTCAACAGCACCACCACCACCACCACCATCATCATCATCATTGGCACTATCACAGCACTGGCATCAGACGGCGCTAAGCCACACTGCACACTGATCAGTAAACAGCACTTATTAGTGTTGTTGTTGACATTTTAATTAATCTGACCTATAATTTACATCTACCTCCTTTTATTTTTAGCAGCAATTTTACTTTTGTTTTCAAATTCTTTACTTAAAATAAAGAAAATACCTGGTAAATTGCATGCATCTCCTCCTTGCACAAGCATTAGTGTCGCCAGTGTGTGTGTTTGCTCTATTGCTATCGCATTCATCTCAATTAGATACATTTAGTTTAAACTACTTCTCCCAATCTTCTCAACAGCATCATCGCCGCCATTGTTTCTCCTCCTTTTCCACACTTTTATCGGCGAGCGCACTTGATAGCACGGTCAGCAATTGGTCCGCGTTCAGATCAAGCTGCTGATGCTGAGCAGTGGCGTAATGCAGACTCGGCTAATCAACAGACTTCTCGCCGTCCTCACGTTTACCATTCGCCCGTGAAGCAACAACGGCGACAATGCAGACACGTACACAAAGATGGCTAGGGAACACACCCAACCCTGCCCGGCCTGATTCACTGCTTTTCATTTGACAAATGTACTACGGTTGAACTTTCGGCGAAGGGGTCCTTCTCCCTCTCTCGAGCTTGTTATCAGGAAGAAAACGAAAACTGTTTTTATAAAAATTTAAAGAAAAGCAGTAGCAGCAGAAACAGCAGCTGCCGCTGTTGTTGGGTTACTACCGGGAATTGCTGTTGCCACACCACTGCGACTGCCCTGCTAGTGCACACACAAGTCTGAAGCGAAGCACATATTTTCTTTCCGCTCTGACTCATCTTCCGCTGACAGTAGTACCATTTGATGATTCCGCAGATGTAGGGTGGTGAGAGAGCAACGGCAACGGCGGCGGCGACGGCGTCGTTCAGCAACATCGGTAGCAAATTGAATTAGGCCAATTGCAGACAATGAAATCGGCAACAATTGGAAGGCCAGACAATGAACCGGAGAAAGAGTGGAGACTTTTCGAAAGGTGGAAGAACACACACACACATAGACACACAGAGAGGACTAGCTCCACAATTGAAAGGAAAGATGCCTAGTTCCTTTAAACTTTGCTGAGTAAAGGGCAGTGAAACAGACCAAATGGGCAAGTGAAATCTAGGCAAGCTCTATTTACATTTCGGACAAAAAAGAAGAAGAAAACTCAATTAGATGGCCAAAACGAAGTAATGCCATCACCACCACCACCACCACCACCACTACCATCACCGTCGTCAAGTAATAATGGAAATTACTCAAGCGCAAATGACGCGCCTGGAAAAACCAGAGAGAAAAAACAGGTAGAAGATAGACAGCTTCATTTCAACGCTGCTGTCCAGGAAAAGGAGAAAAGGGCAAAAAATTGAGTTTTGCGGTACGGCAGTGCCAGCCCCAAAGGAAGAGGTAGCTGCTGGCTGCCAGTTGGTTTCACTGACTTTTTTGTTCCTCTTGTCAGCGTTATCACTAAATAGTGATTAAATATAGTTTGCTAATTGGGAAGCACATGCACAGGAGGCACTTTCTTTCAGTCACACTAACTTTGTTCTTTCTCCTGAACTGACGCATTTCATTGGCGCATCACTTTTCTTCATCTTCTCACTCACTCTCACATCTCATTTTTCCTCCCTTAGAATCCTGAATAAGAATGAAATTAAAGTGAGACGTGCCATTTCGCAGGCACACGTCATTCGGCACAGTGTGTCTCGACCAATATTCTCATTCTCACTTCTTTCTTCAGGCACCTTTACTCTGGCGCTTTCTCTCTGGCAGCAAATGAATTTGCTATTGAATGTTTGATTTCTGCTGACCTTGGACTTTTCCCTTTTCCTCTGCCTTTTCCTCCCTTTGCTCATCTAATTTGATCAGTGACAGTAATGACTAGCTGACTGCCATTCGCCCGAACGACCATCTAACTAGGGTGTCCTCCTGTCAACAGTCATTTAGTGTACCATAGTCCACACATATTCAGATGTATTTTTCTTACTTTTTTCTATTTTCGTCCGAATGTACTCCAATGTTGCCAGACCATTGCAATTATTTCCCACCATTTAAAGATGCTTTCTTGACTTTCTTCTTCTTCATCAACATCAACATCATCATCATCCTCTTCTTCTTCTCCTTCTTCTTTTGCCAATGTCAAATTGAATTGCACTGAATGGTCGACTGATCAACCGCCACTATTTTATGTTGTTAAGTGTTCTTGAATAAGTAAATCTTTCTCTTTCTCTCTTTCTCTTCTTCCTCTCTCTTTTCCTCCGTCTGCCGGCCATTAGTCACCCGATTTGTGCATACATTGTCGAGAGCAGTTCAGCCGTTCGCTCTCCAGTTCAGCTGCATCTCCGGTGACAGTGCTGGTGGAAAATACTGCTATACTACTGTACGGTAGTTTGGGTCACTTCTCTCTCACAATCTCACTTTCAGCTGGCCAACTATTTATTGAGCTAATCAATACACACATATGACTGCGTGAAGATGCTGTCATCGAGAATCTATGTGTTTATGTGTGTTTGGGTGGTGGTGATGTCCGCCAGCCGACAAAGAATCTCCTTCTCTCGTTATCGTTAGGAGCATGGAAATTAATGGCCGAAAATGAGGGGAAGGAAGAAAAGAAGAAGAAAAGGCGGAGAATGAACAAGAAAAGTCGCCGAATGATGCAGAGCACTGCTGGGCAGCTGGGGCCTGCTCATTTATTCAGCAGTGCTCTATAAATTATCGAATTAGTACGAATCGATTACTGTGGCTAAGGAAAAAACTGGCCTTTCTTCTTATTTGCTTGCATTCAGATTTTTGGCAAAAAACTGCAGACACTTGTTCAAAATGATTTATTTGTTTGCCCTTTGTTTGCTTGTCTTTTGCTTTTTTTCCAAATAACAAAAAAGAGAAAGAGTGAAGATAGAGAAGTGGCTGTTTGGGCAGCAATGGAATGACACAGTCAAGATCAAGGCGACTCTGTCGAGACACCAGTCTTGGCATCACTCAAACGTGTTCAGACAGAAATTAAGAGGGTAGCCGACAGCAAATTGAGATGTACCCAAACTGCTTCAGTTTGACAGGCTACTTTTGGAGAGACAGCTTTTGACTGGTTTAAGAAGCTTTTTCAATTTTGAAGGGTTCACTATTTTTAAGTTTTGACACACGGACATACACAAGCAGTCAGGGAGGCGACGCCACACTTACGCAAGACACTGTCGACCTTGGCCAAAGTAGATTCCTTTGTCATTTTTGTCATTACTCAAAACACAATGCTTTTTTTCGGCTTTTGTGCAGCAGCAGCAGCAGTGGTGGGAATCCTTAAATCCTCGTCCAGTTGTAATTTGGCCTGTGAACAAAAACTGAAGAAATGAAAGGCGAAAGCAATCTGCAAATCTGCCTTTCCTCTCGCCCTCTCTCTCTTTCCTGTACACACACTACTGTTCTACAACTGAGCTTCTCCCATTACAGGAATTGCAATAGAATCTCTGTTCTCTGGCACCCAGCGTGATCTTCCAGTGAAAAAAGCGTTCGGCGAATGCCACTCCAATTATGTCATCTTATAAGGGAAAATATACAAAGGGATATACTCGTTCGGTGATGGCCTTGGCTGATGTTTGGCAGTGGCGGTGGATGCCCTGCTGCCTTGGCCAAATACCGAACGACGTCAAGTGTGACCAGCAAATTGAATTGCAAGTTTCCCAATCAGCGTCTCAAATATTGCCGTTTCTCCTTGTGAAATCCTCTGGCATTCTCTCTCTCTCTCTCTCTCTCTCTCTCTCTCTCTCTCTCTCTCTCTCTCTCCCCTCTCTCTCTCTCTCTCTCTCTCTCTCTCTCTCTCTCTCTCTCTCTCTCTCATTTCTTTCTCTGCTGCTGCTGGCTATACTTTACTTTTATATCAAAAACGTGAAAAGCCCTCTCAATTTGCTCTCCAAAATCGGCTCCCCTATTTTATTATTTATGTACCTCAGCAGCCCCCTCCTTTCCACTTTTCGTTTGATGAGCTTTTGCTTGCTTTTCATGTTCAACATTTTTGGTAAATCTACTCATTTTTCCTTCGTACACTTTCTCTTCTTGGGGATATCGCCAAATGTGAAGGCATTTATCTTGTTCAATTTAACTTGAGTCGATCTTCATTACTGACTCCAGACTTCTTCTTTTGCACTCAATGCCGTAAGTGCCTTTGTTGTGAAAGTCTGCTTTCTTCTTCTTCTTCTTCTTCTTCTTCTTCTTCTTTCTACTGCTGTTCTTTACTTACGAACATCCTCCTCTTTCCCTCATAATCTCCTCGTCTAATTGCTCACCCTCCCATCACACCGCTGCCTGTTAAATTCAATCATCTCTTGATGTTCATTATAACACTTCTAACACACACTGACAGACACTCTGAGCTTACTTCACTCACTGGATGTTCCTCTCCTCCTTCCGCTCTTCAAATGTCGCCTTGGTCTGGCGTTTTTCACGTCAGCTGCTTAAACTTTTTTTTCGTTTTCTGCCGCTGCTACTGCGTCTTTCCCAAATCCTTTGTGCTCATTCCTCTGCACACAGGCACACAGTTGTCTGACACAGTTGTCAACTCTTGGCTGGCTGGCTGGCGACAACTGGCGAACGTGAGTGAAAGGATGCAATCTGAACTTGGTACATGTCTTTTCTTTCTTTTATTTTTGTTGCTATTTCTATCTCTCTTCTCTTCACTCGGTAGAATGTCTTCCCTTACTTACAGTTGCTGTGCTAGCTGACGGAGACTATTGTATGTCGTATTAATTACCAACTGAACGGACAGAACATACATCGTTTTGGCCAGTCACTGCCCTTTCCCTGGCCACTCATCAACGGTCCCAGATGATTCTTCTCAATGCTAATGTCTCTTTTTGGTGTGCATTCTGACGCCTGTAGCCTTGCCACACACACACACACACACACAATCACACATACTGGACACCTTGGTAATAGTCAGGCGCCTGGTCACCACCATTGTCTACTGTTTTAGCAGTGTCGGACAATGTGTCTTCCACTAAAGGAAGTGTTCAACTCTCCTGCCTTCTCCCCGGTGAATTCTCTTCTTTCTTTCTCTCCCTCTCTCTCCTTCTTTCTCCAATCTGCCCGTCACCAAGGACTGTCACTTTTCCATTTTCCTCCACTGTTCTCTCCGCAGTTCTCTCCCGTTCTCGCTCACTCTCGTCACTTCTCTCCAACTGTTACTCTCTGTCTCCTTCAGCGGCTTCTTCAGCACAGTGTAGTGTCGCTCAGCTTGCTTAGCTTTTCTCTCCTCATCTTTCTCTCTCCTCTTTTTTCCCCTGCCTTTGCATCGCTCACTTGATGATCGGCCAAAAACGAGGCAAAAAGAGAGACGAGAGAGAGAGAGAGAGAGAGAGCGGCTCGTTTCAAGATCAAGTTCAGCGTGAAGTAGAGCACCACACACTCAGCCAGCCGCCGGTCTTTGGCTCGAGCTCACTCGGTCGCTGACTGTTCGCGTGAACGCAACGACAGTATTGCTCAGACAGTGGAGGAGATCAGCGGGAAAGTGGAAGCCAAACACTGGCCATCACTGGACGGCTATCAGCCCCAACACGGCAGATTACATCGAATGAAGGATAGCCAACTTCACTCTCAATGGCTCCACTTCTCCTCTCCTTTACCCTCACTTTTGGCTCGGCCGCTCAAAAGGCTACACCGTCTGCAGCTCCGTTTAAGTGTCGCCCTACAGTACTCCTACATTCTCAACTTCTAATCCGATTACTTACGTGCGAACGAACTGAAGCATTTTAACTTTTCTATCGCCTTTTTTCCTCCCACAAATCCTTTGACGATCTCCTTCTCTGGGTGTCTGTGTCTGGTTGGTGTGATTGTACTTAAACGGAAGCCCTGCACTACACATTGCCTTCATTACCGTTATCTGCTGCTCCAACTAAGTCCATTGTCCACCAACCAACCAACCAACCATGTATGGCCTTCTGATTGAGAACATCACCCAGTACATTCAGGAACGATACGGTCAGGACAAGTGGAATGAAATTCGTCGACTGGCCAAGATTGAAGAGACCACCTTCAACACGCACACCATCTACCCTGATGTCTACACAAAGAACATCATCGACAAGGCGTGTCAGGTAAGAAATTTAGAAAGGAAAAAACGTCACATTTTTCTCATTTTGTCCTGAAGATATCTACTACAAAGTTGCGAGTGCGAGCGATCTGTAGATGTGCCAACTTTCCTGCAGTGCTTTTTGTTCCATTTCCATTCGAGCGTAACAATTTCTATCATCATGATTGTTTCTTTTTCAAGGATGGAAGCACCGTTTCTGATTGCTGTTAGCTTCGGCTATTTCTCATGCCAACACGCTCTAGGCTATGGCGTTTTTTATTGCAAAATTGAGTAAACCACTGGTGCTCTTTCTTTCTTTTTTTCCTCCTTTCTTTTGCACCAAAACGAACACTTTTTCTTTACCGAGTACAGTTACTGTAAATATTTACTCTGTACTTTGGCCTACTTTTGATTGCTTCCTCTGTGCGTTGCTTATCTCAGCTATTTTTATGTTTTTCAGCCAAAATTAGTCAACAAAATATTAACAGAGCCCTTCCTTTAGAGCTGGCCTTGTAAAAAAAGAAGAAGAACTAGATTTGTTTAGGAATTTGTTTTGCACATGGACTCTTTTTGCACTAGCAGTTCTCCGGAAACTGTCAAGCACAACAAAGCACTTGCCAGTTTAGACAGTCAATCAGAGTTGCTCCAGACAGATGACATATGTTGTCGTAATAAATTTGACACACTTACTACTACTTTACTCAGACTAAATAAGTCATGAACAATTTATTGTTGCTCATTTGTTTGAAATAATTGCTTTTTGGTGCTCTCTTATCGATGATAAGTGGTTCGATTGGGCACAGTTGAACATATATTTTAAAATTAATTATGTTAAAAATAATTAATTGTTAACTTGTGTGTTGCAACTAAAGATACTGTAAATTGAAACTGGTTTTTGAACTTAAAAATTTAATTTACTTTTTTGAAGGAAACCAACATCACGAATTCTAGTTTTTATATTTTTATTTGGGCTAATCAGGTCAGCACCAGGAAAAGTGTGTTTAGTAGTGTAGTTGGAGAAATTGATTAATGATGCCATGTGCTGAGTAGTGAGTGAGCAGTGTACTACCAGTGCAGAACTACTAGGTGTCATGGCAGTTCTGTTCATTTGTGCCGTTCACCCAGCCAACACTCAGCTCAGCACATGGCACACATCTCACAGCATTGCCGGGCAACTTAGCACGATCTTCATCTGCTCTTCCCCTGAACTCCAAGGTAAACACCGTTGGTTGCTTCGGTAAATTATTAATTTCGCAGCATTGCCTACCACCACCACAATTTTGTCAGTAATAGTTCGTGTGGGTGAGTTTATTCGCCTTTAATTGACCCGACGCGTATTAGCGTGGAGTTCAACTAATATGGTGAACTACTATTTGTAATCGCCATGAAATTGATTTTAGTTTTGTCAATTTGCTAGAAAAGAGGAGCAACAGTATTTGCCGTTTTCTCGCAAAATTGTGCTAGGGGCTTGATTAAATATTAACATAGTTCCTGCCGTCTTCTCTCGACTACTTTTCCTGAAATTCAAGCAGCAATTCATTCATTTTGAATCGACTTGCCTAATTTGTTTCATTTGTTTGCCCTTAGTTTGCTTGGTGTCAATTTTAATTTTAATTCAACCCACTTGACTCCTTCTGCTTGAGCACACACAGACATTGAACTGTGCAGGCAGACAAACGTGACCTAATTGAATTATAAATAGAATGCAGTGTGTCTATGTGTATTCTTAGTTTTTCTTGTTTCTTTCTTTTCTTTTTTTCTTCATTCTTTAATTCAGGCAGTTCATGCAGTCTAGCCAATTACCTAAAAGGCATTGTTCATTTTTGGTTGCACCACTTCAAATGGGCGTAATGATATCTTAATAATGTACGGCTTCTTTTTCATTTTTTTGCCTGGGAACATTCTCCAGTACAAATGCACAAGTTACAATGTTTTTATTCTCTTTAAGAATTGACATTTTTGCCTTTTATACTTCTGTTTTTTGTGCATTCTCCTAATTGTTCACCTTTCTTTCACCAGGTGCTAAAGCTGACAGACAAGCAGCTTTTGATTGAAATTGGCGAGTCATTTGTTCTCTTTATTGGCCGCTATGGATACGACATTATTCTCTCGGCTCTGGGTGAGTAAAGCAAACCATTTCTAAGCAAACACAACCCCACACACACAGGCGCGCACACACTAAGTGAAAGTCATGTTCAACTTTTAATTAATTTCCAAGAAATCTCAATTTCTCTGCTCTTCATTTTTTCCTCAGCACAACCACCTTCCTCTTTTTTCTTTGCACTACTGGAAAGAGTCTCATGAGTCAATTGAATTGCCATCGAATTTTGTAACCTAATTTCATTAGACACTTGAAGGCACACACTTTCTTGCCGCCCCTCTTTTTGCGGTCGACCCTCTGTCTCCACAATGGCTTCCACAACTTTCCCATTGTCACTTTTCAATATGCAAATTTTGTTTTTCTTTCTTTTTGCGTCTTTTGAAGAGCATAATTAATTTTTCATCAGCCTGCGTTTGTTCCCTTGCAGTCATCTATTTTCTGGCAGGCACTTTTGGTGCCGCCATTTGCAAGCACTTTTTCAAATTCTTTGCGCGCTAGATGCTATTAATTAGTCTTTATTTTCTTTTTTTCTCTCCCTCTCTCTCTCCTTTCACAGTACAGGCAAAGTTTTCAAGTTGCTCTAAATACTTTTTAGTGGTTGTTGTTTTAATTAAAATGTCCCTCATTGAGCAGCATTCTTCCATTTGGGTGAAAAGTAATGAACGCCACTGTGGTACACCACTGGCCACTTTGCACTGTGGCTATTTCTGGCTAAATTTGCAAATGACTAACTTGCCAGTGTTTACCCAAAAGTGGAAACTGCTGCTAAACAAAAGAGCTAAATGTGTGTGTGTTTTGGGCTCTCTAACTAAACACACTATTTCCAGCTCATTTGAACATTAGTCTCTCTTTTTCTATCTGTCAACTTCACGTCTCTTTCATTTGCTGTTGCTGCCAGCAGTGCCCGTACAATTAATGTTTTTTTCTGCCCGACCATTCTGAAAAGGTGTGTCCACATGTGATTGCGGGGCGATTAGGCTGTTAGCCCACCCTGTTGGCTCTGCTTCAGACAAACACCCTCTTGTCTTTATCGGCACACGACAGCTCCTTGAAAGTGGACTACTATGTGTCTGTCTGTCATCAGCCGCCAGTGTATCTCCATTTTTCTATTCTATCACCTAATTGCCCCCTCCTTCCCAAGGACCCTTCACACGCCGCGTCTGAAATGTCAATTAAGCCTCAGCCGTAATGGTGCAGTGAGCTCCTCCACTGCTATCACCATATTTCTAATGACTGCCGGCTGGCTGCTCTACTTTGGACCAGCTATACTCGCTTCCCATAACTCGCCTTCGCACTTTCCCTCCTCCATCCTTCAGTCCTTGGTTTAGTTTCACTTTAATTTACTTAACTGGCTGCTCACTGGCGTGAGCGGAACTACGCTCACTCTTTTTTCACACGCACAAGCGTTCGGTAAAGTGCTGCACACACACAAGAAAAACAGTGAAATAAGAAGCTAAAGCAAATAATTTAAAACGTCATTACGGGAAGATTTGTCTAAAAGTATTAGGTTAAGGAAGCCAAAATTACGCGTCTTGTTTTGAGAAAAGAAAGCAAATTTGATTTCGAAGTTTATTGTGCGTCTGCTGATGCTGCTTGCCTTGAAGTAGATGCAGGGAAAATGGATCCAATTTCTGATTTATCTATTTATATTTTTTCTCGACGTCCTGTAATTGCATGCATTATTCATAATTTAAATTTTTTTGCTAACGTATTGTCGTTCATTCCTCTTTTAAACCCTTTGCAACAAAAACGAAACAAGAAGATTTCTCCTTGATTTAGCAATTTTATGGTTTGTTACACCACGCCACAAAACAAACTCAATTTCACTGCAACGGGTTCATTTTTGGTACGAACTGTCTCGTTATACACGATTTGACTGACTATTAATTAGCTTTATTATAGCCACAGTGTTTGACTACTCTCAATTAACCGAATACGGGGGTGTTGATCGAAGTGATCCTTAATTTATGACTCTATGCAAGGGCACTCGGATAGCAGTAATTGACTTAGCTGGAAAAATCCACTAAGCTAACTATCAGTTGTAAAATAATTTCCGTTCTATGTATTTTTCTTTTTTTGCAAAAACACTTTGCTTTTTTATCATTAGCATTAGTAAAATTTCAGTGAATTTCCAGCAAAAGCAGACAAAATAAAGTTGCTGTTTTTCAGCAGCAGCAGAAGCAGCAGCAGGTTGCACTAGTCTTTAATTACTCTTGCCGTCTTTAATGCATTTTTAATTAAATTTCTGTTTGTTTTGACTTTTCTCTTTGCCAGAAAGGACAATCCGTTTTCAGTTCGCAAGAAAACACCAGATAGGAAAATTGGTGGCAGCGGTGGTGGTGGAAGCAATTTGTTTGTTGCAGGGAAGTGAGCATCCTCACATTCTGCCGTAGAGCTCAAACTTAGATTTCATTTTCCCATGTCTGTTTGCAGTGCACCAGAGAGTGACACACATTTAGCACAAACAGAGAGAGTCAAACAGACAGAAAGAAAAAAAGCCTGGTGACAAATGGTGGACAGAGTGGACAATATAATTAGATAATTTTATTATTTTGTTGTGGCACGCGGCTCATTATTTATGGTTCTGCAGGACTGCCACTGAGTATCGAGTGACTGTTGTTCACGGTGGTGTTCCCGCTTCGATATCTCCTCTTGGACAGCAGATATATGCACTCGTGAAACTGGGCATGAACAGTGGCAGATGTGTCACTTTTTTTGCTTTCTTCAGCGTCGGTGATCAAGCGAGTCTGGCGATGTGATGGTGATGGTGATGGTACTGGTGATGGTGATGGCCAAGCCGATGATGATGCTTTTTGCCTTGAATTTGCTGTGTACACACTGGTGCCAGTCTTCTCCAGTGCAATGGCCAGTGCTAAGAGTTGCCTTTCAGATGGAAAGGCTAATGACGGCAATTATTGCATTTATTTTCTGGAAGAAAACTGTTACACTTGAGCTGCTATCTTGCTTCTTTCCTTATTTCTTATTTCTCATTGCTTTGCACTTGAAAGGCCAAGGAGGGGAAACTTGAGAAAATGGCTCAGCTGGCTGAATGAAGGCAAACAACTGCAGGGCAAGTTTTTTTCTAAAAGTTCTCTCCTGTCCACCCTGTCCAGTGTATGTGTGAGTGTGTTTCCGGTTTGAGTTGACAGTTTTTGTTGGCATTGCTGAACTTTCCCACATTTTGTGTGTGCGCGCCGTATTTTCACTAATCGTTCGGTGTCTCGTTTGGTCGACAGCTACGACTGACTAACTGACTGTCTGCATCTGCACCAATCGATTTCTTTTTTTCATTTTCATTTTCATTTTCAGTCTTTCTTTGCCTCTATCGGGTGCGATTAATCATGCCATTTTGTTCCCTGCTCTCATTCTCGCTGACAAATGTCCTTTTGCAAACATACTTGCTAACTGCAGTTAGATTAGCCACTTTTCACGACTAAAATTGGCGACTTGATAAGACACACAAACTGTTTGCTTTTATTTTTGTTTCCTCCTCCTCCTCCTCTAGTCTAGTCCAGTTTTTTTTCGGTGCTAACATTTTTACTTTTTCACATTTATTTATTTTCAGGTCGCGAATTTCGCGACTTTCTCAACAGCCTCGACGACCTGCACGAGTACCTGCGCCTGAGCTACCCTCGCCTCCGTCCGCCGTCCTACTTCTGCGAGAATGAAAACGAAAACGGCCTGATACTGCACTACCGCACCAAGCGCAACTTCCTCCTCTGGTACACCGTCGGGCAGATAACGAAGGTAGGGCGCGTCTTCTACGACACCAGCGTCGACGTGGACCTGCTGGAGGAGAACCAGGCGATCAATGAGTACCACTTCATACTGCAGCTGCGCTTCGACAATCGCGCCTTCCTCCAGCGGCCGGCCAGCGGAGGCGTCAATCAGCTCATTGTCGATCACCATGGAAACGCATCAACGGCGGCAGAGGCCGCACAGGCGGCCACTCAGCTCCGACTCTCGCGCCTCTTCAGCGTCGCCTCGGCGGCCAACGGTGGGCGGTGTCCCTTCAGCGGCGCTCCCATACCTCCAACAAGTTCTAAAGGATCTAATTTTGACTTTTGTACCAATGGATCTCCCTCGGCCGGTTCAGCCTGTGCATCGCCATCTCCTGAGCCGGAAAGTGTGGCCAGCCTCGCCTCGAGCAGTGCCGCCACCAATGCCTCCTCCTCGCTGACGCTGACCACCTCTGAGCACGGAGGGGGCGTAAACGGTTTGGGAGGTGGTGGTGGCAGCCTGTGCAGCAGTCTGAGCAGCGCCATTTCCATTCACAAGATGGCCCCCATTCCGGCGGACGTCTTCCTTGAGATCTTTCCCTTCAGCATCATCTACGACTCGTCGATGCGCATTCGCCAGACGGGCAACTGCCTGCAAGTGAGTGCAGAGAGAGAAAGACAAAAACTGTCACTTGCAATTTAATTTATCCCATTTCCTCTTTTTCATCTTCCTCTTTTTAGGTCGTCTGCCCGAATATAATCAACCAAAGTTTAACACAGACGTTTGCGTTAATCAAGCCTAAAATTGAATTCACCTGGGACTCGGTAGGCTAAATTTACTGCTGACGACGGCAGTGGAGGCGATGGTGCTCTCTCAAGGATTGTCTCTTTATAACTTTTTTTTCTTTTTCTTTTTCTCTTTCGTTTTCTCCCTTCTTCCTGCAGATAATGCGTCACACCAACACTACATTTGAAATTCGCCTTGCCATACTGCTAAAAAATCAGAACAAAAGTCGCCGCATTCTCTTTGAGCTACGGAACAACTGTGACCTGCGAAGCAGCTTCGGCTCGCCAAATCGCCTCGACCGAACCGAATCAGTGGTCAGCTACAATGGCCTGGATGATCCGTACAGCAGCTCCTGTAACAGCTCCTCGGAGCCACCCGGAGAGGACAATCTGTCGCTCTTTCTGCAGCTGAAAGGACAGATGATGTACTTTCCCAGCTGGAAGTGCATTGCATTCCTCGGCGCCCCCAAGTAAGTCACAACTACTCATTCAATTGAGCTGACTACAACATGTCATGTTCTTTTTGCAGTGTAACTAGCCTTGATACGCTCATCAAAACGGGTCTCTACTTGAATGATCTCAGGTTTGTGGGAGCATTGTGTGACATAATTTTCTGAAACATAATTTGACGCTTGTACATGACTTTTCAGCATGCACGACTTTTCTCGTGATATGGTAAGTGATTCTATTTGGTTTGCACCATCTGGCGACCACTCTCTTTTACTCGCCATTATTCCCCATTCCCTATTATTATTATTGACTTTCTTACATTGTCACATCTTCCATCTTTCATATTTCTGCCTTCAGGTCCTCGCCTGTCAGCAGCAAAGTGCCGAGCTGAAGCTTGCCCTTGACCAGGTATTTAATTAGCCTGAAAGAAAAATGCTGAAACTGTTATTAAATTCAATTCAATTCACAAAATTCTAGGAGCTGCACAAAAGCAGACAGTTGGAGATAACAATAAAGAAATTGGACGAAGAACGTCGTCGCTCCGATGAACTGCTCTACCAAATGATAAGTGCCCCTCACTCGTTCTCACTCGCTCTCCTCTCTTTTCACTCGTTTATATTATTGCTTTTGTTTTCCGGGTTATTATTATTGTCATCCCCCGCGCCTGTTTTGGCCTGTCAAAGTTTTCCACCCTCCCTTTTGCTGCCTATTATTTTTGATTGTTTTCTTTTGCCTGCCTTTTTGTTTGTTTAAAGTTTTTCCTTTTTGTTCGTTTGCTTGTCTACTAAGATGGAGCGCCATTTTTATCTCGTTACTGTTTTTTTCCGTTATTCACATTCCAAAGAAAATTGCCGACAAGCTGAGAATTGGCGAGAAGAACATTGAAACGTGCCAGGTGAACTTGTTTTGAAAGTTGTTGTTTTGGGGAACAGTGTTTTTAATTCAATCAAATTGTGTTTCACTTTCACTTTCAGTACTTTCACTCTGTGACCATTCTCTTCTCTGACATTGTTCAGTTTACGGAGATCTGCAGCAAGATTGCCCCGATGCAGGTCGTCAGCATGCTGAATGACACCTACACCAAGGTAAGAACAACAAGCTAACAGGGCACTAATTCGATTGTTCACGGCTAAAACAATTTACTCCTTACCCCGAACAGTTTGATCAGCTCACTGAGAAACACGACATTTACAAGGTATGGAAATGGAGTGCTCAACAACAACAATTGCTCATCTTTCTTTTTCCACTCATTTGCAGGTGGAGACAATCGGCGACGCGTACCTTGTGGCGGGCGGTTTGCCAGTGCATCAGGAGGAGAGCAGCCACTGTCACGCCCGGAAGGTCTGCCTGATGGCGATGGACATGATCGAGGCGGTGCACCATATCAAGGACCCCTCTCGCGGACGGCATCTCAAGATTCGCATCGGCATTCACACCGGCCCCGTGGTGGGCGGCATTGTCGGCCAGAAGATGCCAAGGTGAGGGGGAATGGAGAGAGAGTGAAGGGGGAAACAGTGTGTTTGCTAAATAATTTCCGTCTTTCCATTTAGGTACTGCCTCTTTGGCGACACCGTGAACACCTCCAGTCGCATGGAGACGTCCAGTCTGAAGATGCGCGTGCAGATCAGCGAGAACACGCAGCGGCTGCTGGACAACAACGAGTGGGACATCAGAGAGCGAGGGACGATCCGCCTGAAAGGCAAGGGCATGGTGAAGACTTACTGGCTCAACTACCGCAAAACGGCGGTCGGCAACAACAGCAAATCGGCGAGCAGCAGCAGCAGTGGCGGCAGCAGCAGGGGCAGTCAGCGGCGATCCAACAACAACAACAACAACAGTACACTCGATGCCGGTGAGCTGATGGCGGTGGAGACAAGACAAAGACTGCGACAACAGCAGCAGCTTCAGCGACAACGAAGCAATGGAACACCGGGCAACAATCGAGTTCGGCCGCTGGGCAGTGATGAGCTGGAAGGCGTCGAGGAGGAGGATGAAGATATTCTGGATGGAGAGGGAGGAGAGGGAGAAGCAACAAACACGGCCCATCCCATGGGCCCACGTGCCGGCAAGCGCTTCAGCTTCGGCGGTCTGAGCAACACGACGCACGGCCGAAGCAACAGCGACTCCATGAACGACAGCAACTACTCGCTCTTTGTCAGAGACCGCTTCAAGCGACCGTGTGCCATTCTCTGAGCAGTCTCTTACTGCTCTCTCTCCCACCGCTATTCTCAAAACATTCCCTTATTATTTTTTAGCATCTTTTAAAAGTATTTATTCTATCAATAAAACAAATATTCCAATGATAACTAACGAGGCCATCAAAGATGAAACAGTTTTTAGTTGTGTAAAACAGAAACCTAAAACGGTGCTAGTTGTAAAAGAATCGAAACAAAATCAGGGGTCAATGAAACAAAGTGGACGCAAAAAAAAGGTATAAGGAGTCACCACTTTTCGGAGCGAAAGTTGTTGTCGTTGTTACGCGAAGGCAACTGGTTAGTTGGGCGACCTCGGCTGCTGTTTCCCCGACTGTTGCCGCCTCCACGAAGAGCACCGTTCGGGAGATAGTGGTGATCAGTGTTGATGCGTTCGCTGCCACCACCGTTTTGGTTGGGATTTTCGCCGTTTTCGTTTACTCGACTTTGAGCATTTTCTCGCAAAATGTTGTGAATAATTCTAGAGTTTCTTTCGAAAGCACTTTGCAGACGTGGATTGGCAAAAGGAAAGTCAAAAGGCTCAGCAAATTGGTTCCAATCAAGGCCATAGTCGGGTTGACTGGTCGAGGAAGTGACCGAGGGTGCTTGAGCACTGTCATTCACATCGGACACTTTCACCATCTCGCCCTGCATTTGAGCAATCTTTGCTTTTTCCTCTTTTGAGGCGATCAGTCCGTGCCAGGCGAGGATGAAACGAGACGACTTTCGGCAGACGGGGCAGTTGCGCTCCTGTGAAAAAGATGATGATTAGGAAATGGCATCAACAATGAGCCGTACCTTTTTGAACCAGTCAGTGATGCATTTGGCGCAGA
>JAALOO010000210.1_pt1 | contig 52955 bp, 48 predicted proteins | sample 7257641 | NCBI WGS metagenome assembly JAALOO01 (sample SAMN14085613, study PRJNA598686) | mite metagenome | biome: ENVO:01001000; feature: ENVO:01001002; material: ENVO:01001226; isolation source: single female mite from University of Michigan culture on fish food culture... ...
ACGGTTCGTCAGTATGCTTCTATACGCATATTTGACATTTATTTCAAACTTTTTTTTATGTCTCTTATTGGCGTTATCATTTACTGACTTGGGCTGTTAGAAGTAAGGTTGACTCCGTGTGGATGGCCTCATCAGCCATTGAAGAAAGCGCACCAGCAGTACTCCGTTTTGTTGACATTGCCTGTCTAGCAGATCAAAGTGCTGGTAGTTTTGTGATGAGTTTCCAGTGCTCGAAAGGGACATAATAGTTTTTTCTTTAAAAGTATAAGTTAGCTATTAAGTTTAACCTGAGTTTAGAGTTTGTCAAATTGCAAGTCAGAGTTACACTTTAGATTTATTCAGTTTATAGTTGTTTATTAGCGTTTTCATTTTTCTTTGTAAGTTTGTTCTATTGACGTTATCTTTTGTGTATCTGCTGAGAATGATTATTTTCTGTTTTGTTTCTATACATTTTTTATATTGTTTTAAAAACAACTGCGACAGAAACCTTGACATCTTTTTCGATGTTTCAAAACGTATTACGTTAACTGGAATGCCCAATAAATACTTTAATCAAAAGGTAAATTAAAAAGCAATTTTCAATATAGACATTTAGGCACAAACTTCCATTAAAACCCTAAAACAAGGGCTCACTGTTAATAAACACAACGGAACTTTAGTTGACAATACTTGTGTCGAACCTTTGTGCAAGATGTTCTACTCGAACAGTTAGTTTTTGTCTCTGGTAAAACTCTGGTAAGTTTTAGCCTCCAAATTTTATTCCCATTCTCAATCTCCCTACTTAAGAAATTTATCCGTCTGAAGATGATTTCTGACACTTTGCATGAGAATAAAGTGATTTCTAAATGATTTTTATTATTTGAAGCTTATGATACAGTTTGTAGTAATTACGATAATGTTTAATCACATGTCGGCGTCTGTGTACGTTTGCATGTTTTTTCATTTGGATTTAATAAATAATAATAAATTGGTAGTATATCAGGCGTGTGTGTGTAGCGCAGAGTAGTAAACGGAAATGTATGAGTGTGTTTTAGTTGAAATTGTACAGAAGTCAATGAAATCAGAGCAGTGAGTGAGAAGAAACGCGAAAGGACAAAGGTCAAATCGCCGAGACATTCAGTCAGTCATTCAGTCAATAAAGACAAAGTGCTCCGACAGAAAAGAAGTGAGAAAATAGTAACAATTTAGAGCTAGAATTAAAGAGTGGCTGCGCTGGGTGTGTGTTTCTGGCAATCTGCCGGTAGTAATAGTAATAGTAATAGTACTTGTAGTGATAATAGTAGTCGCAAGTTATAATCGTACAGGTGATTGGTAAATGTTTTCTACAAATTCTAAAACTTGTAAGAGGGAAGGATAAAGAGAACTTTGTACAGAGAGGATGATGGTGTCCCAAAGTAAGCTACCATCATCAGTTGCAGTGGATAGTCCAGGTATGGCGTAGGTCAGTCTGTGTGTTTGTGTATGTGTTAGTGCTCAGTTTGTTCATTTTCATCAGTGCTAACAGTAGACACCGGGTGCAAAATGGTCACATGTACAGAGAAAGAACAAGAAGATCAACTGATGCAGTCTCTCATGACACGCCATCGTTTCAGGTTGTTCCACTGGGTACAGTAGTAGTTTTCAGTAAAAATGAGTCAAGTCTTGCCTGTCAAACTAATAAGTTGCGCTTTTGATTGGCTCAAACAAGAGTGGGGAAGTAAGAAAAGGGAAAAGAAATGAGAATGCCTTTGGCACAGAGAATGTTTTGTTGACAAAAGTGCGTCGGCTGTGTATGTAGGTGATTCGGTGATGACAGCTCGCTGACATTGCGCCAAAATTGATGGAAAGTAATGAGAGGCATCGGTTGTTGCTGTTGTACTACTGGTGATGGTGGTGGTGGTGGGTGTTTCTAGTGCTTGTGAGTTGAGCGGGAACAAGGATCGAGTGTGAGTTTGCGTGTGTGGCAGGCTACTAGTGCGAGATGGCGGTGGTGCTGGTGAGGATAACATTTTCCATTGGCCTGAAAGTGGTCATCTCCATTGGTATGATTGGGTTCTTCTATACAACTGCTGGCCGAGCAAGATAACAAAACAGAGAGCACCATCACCACCGCCACAACTAAGCACAAGACCACCAGGGAGAACAGCCTGTCTGCTGACGAGGGTAGCACACTACCACGCTAGCTGCTGCTGCCGCTCGTCATCGTGGGCGTCACTGCCTGGTGTCTGGTGGACATCAGCTGGCCGCCTAGCTAGCGTGAATGTCCATGATGTGCTGACCAGAGCTGTCATAGGGGGAGCCTTGTGGCAGACCAGGGTGGCCCATCGGGTGACCCATCATCATGGCTGCATGAGGATGACCAGGCAGCAGCATCTGGGAGTGCACTGGAGAGCGCAGACTGGAGTTAATGGAGGAGTAGCCCATGCTACCCATGTGGCCCATTCCCATGGCGCCATCTTGCATGCCTGGTGATAAAGGCAGAAGTTAGTTTAGGTGATCAAGAGAACGTCAACTGCAACTTTTTACCTGGCGGCCTGAACTGAGAGCCACCGTCCATCAGGTAGCCCGACATGGTCGGGTCAGGACTGTACGCGGAACCAGCGGAGCCGAGAGAGCTACCGATATCTACACAGAAAAGACAAGTGGAGGCGATAATTAGCAATTGAGACGAAAGTGTAGGTAGAAGAGGCTGTGCTTGTTAAAAAGGCAATGGAGTAGCTTACCTGCTCGATTCGATTGATCGATCATAGGCTGAACAATGCGTCTCCTTGCATTAATGAACCTGAAAGAGGGCGAAAGAAAAAGTAGAGTGATTAGAATTCAAATCACAGCACAACACACAAAAATTGCAGTGCACACTGTCGCTCGATTTTGCCAGCAGATATTCTCACTGAAAGTACCGCACTGTCGCCACTGCTGCCGTTGTTGGTAATTTATGAAGCGTCTCGAATCAAGGAAAGACAGAATGGCGCGATCGAAATGCCAAACAAGAGGGAAAGAGAGAAGAAGTCAGCAAACTGGCAGCTCACAAATTGGAGAATAAGTCAAACTGATGGCTCCGGTGCTATTAGTCAAATAGCTGCTAGGCAAACGGCTCCGGATAGACGGCTGCTAAAAGTTGAAAATTTAATTTCAATTTACATAGAAGAGACAATCTGCTGCTGGTGGTGGCTGTCAGAAGTGGTGAGAGGAAGGCGAGAAAGAGAGCAAATGCAGACAATCACAGCAAGCAGTAATGCAATTTGCTGTGCCCGCGCGGGATAAAATATGTCCACTGGATAGAACGAAAGGCCATGAGAGAGAAAGAGAGCCAAAGTGGCAACGACAGGCTCGAGGTTAGAGGAATGGAGAACTAGGAGACAGCAGTAGGCATTGGGCAGAGGGGGAGAAGGAGACACATCATGAAGATGCTAGCACAATGCCATCAACTACAAAATGCTCCAGGTTATGTGGCAAAGTTGTCCGTTTGACTGCTGCAAAGGCAGAGAGACAGCGGCAGCTAAATCGAATTCGGATTCGAAGCCCAGTGTCATTTGTCACCGGTGCTGCTGCTGCTGCTGCTGCTCTGGCTGCAAATGAAGAGTCTCTCTGCTCTGCCTTCCTTCACGAGATCAGTATCATCGCACGTCGAGCCAGTAAATTAAGGTTTGGTGCCCTGGCATGCCTCGTGGCAAGTGGCGAGGGAGCTTCGCTTTCTTTTTTCTCTTTGTTGCTGTCCTCTTCGTTGATTTTGCTCTAGTGTATTAAGTGGCGCAGCAATACAGCTATCCTTCAAGCAGTGTCCATTCGGTGCAGTCGACAGTACTCACTTTTTTGCACTACAGCTAAAGTGAGTTGCTGCTGCTGCAGGGCGCTGGTCTCCTCCTGACCAGTCAAAACTGCTGCTCAGACGACCAAAGTTTCTACCATCGGCATGGCCGTCGATCTGCTCTTTGTCAGTCCAGCTCTAGTTCTCTCTCTTTTTCAACCTCCTCGTACTCTATTAATCACCCAGTCGAGTAATTGAGGCAATTTGTTTAATTATTCAATCATACGTTCGACTGGCGCAAAAATGTATCACCAGAAGCAGAGTGGTCGTCGCATTGCGAGTCGAATCAACTGGAAAAAAGTGAGCTTGAGAGAAAAAGATACAAACGGCGACAACGACGATGATCAGAGACCGTCGCAACAATGCCGTCTGGAAAACAGTGGTCACAAGTGCACGAGGCCAGAAGGAATAAATCATTGGTGACATTTATCAATAGAGAGGCCAGTGTCGCTCTGTCTGCTCTCAGACTGGATGCAGTGTATCTACTGTACCATACACTGATGCAGCATAGCCCCTGATCAATTGCCTGCTCGCGCCACAACTGACGAACCAATCATTGGCTGAGAGGGAGAGGGAGAGAGAGGGCCAGTTGTCGCGAGGCTGCTGAGGCGCACTAGCAGCATCCAATGTCTCAGTGTTGTAACGGATGGCAGCAGCAGCAGCAGCAGAAGCAAAAAGAACAAGAGCGGATGGTGAGAAAAAGCAGACGCTGAGCCGAGGATATATGGTCTTCCATTAGTGTAATAAGAATTGTAGCAATCGGAATACATTAGCTCTAATGGCCATGGAAATGAATGGACCCGGTGCGGCACTATTTTTCATCGTACTCGCTGATTTACAGACGAGCCTAAAGCGCCAAAAGCGCCCTTCGGGTAGTGGGCTCGTGTAGTCAGAACAACCGCAAACGTACGCGTTTTTTCTTTGTTAATTTTTTTTGCCGTTGCTCTCGTACGGTGCTGCTTAGTTTCTGTCTTTTAATTGGCGCTCATCTGTCGACAATTATGCTCTGTTTCCCCAGTGCTGAGCAACTTAATAATTAGATTAATGTACAGCACTGGCAGTATGTACACTGCTCATCAGCTTGGAGCCACTTGTGCACAGCACTTCGATCCTTCCTGCACCAGACTGTGTTTTAGCTGTTGTAGCTGTAGAAGAACAGCAATGTCCGTGTCGATTTGCCGTGTGGCCTGTCCTTAATCACCTGTCATCGTCAGCGATATTGTGAACGGTGGCGCACGGCGGCACCAAGTGACAGCATCAATCTTGAGCTCTGGGGCTCTGTCAAAGTGGGCCACTTTAAAGCCACTAGCTACTGCTGTTGGTGCAAGTACTAGTTGTAGTGGTGGCCGCAGCACTGCTTTCTAGCTCACTCTCTCTCCTTCTCTGATTCCATTAATTCCCCACACTCACCGCTGTCGGTAGGAAAATCGATAAGCAAAAAGTGCTGTGGACAGCAATTAGTTATTCTAATTGGGCCAGTCAGAAAATGAACTAGCAGCAATCTGCTATTGTGGACAGCCAAAAAACTGCGACGTGGCGCTGAGCTCATCAGCAAATGTGTCGATAGGACTGTAGTACGAGTAGTACAACTGCCACTGTCAGAATCGAGCGAGCGGCATGTCAGTCGAGTCTATGAGTTATGGCGTCGCATTCATCATGACCCATGATCCATAGCTTGCACGCTAGCCAACGACTAACTGAAACGGCAACAGCAACAGAAGCACTGGTGCCCACTGTCCAAGGTGCAAATTGTCATTGGCTGCAAAACTGTCTTGCTGCTGTTTTAATGTGCTGTTCAAATGTTTGGCATTGCTCGATTGCGGTGAATCGAAACGGTGACCGAAGAGCAGAATGAGAGAACATCAGTAGTACTAATTGGCAGTGGTGCCGGTGATGAGCCGAAAGAGAAAGAGAGAGAAAGTGCTGCATGCCAAAGTGTAAGCGCTTGTGCTCAGGTAAGCAACGGCGGACTAGGCAGTGAATTACTGCGACGCATCGCTGCCGACTGTTCTTCTTCCGTGGCACTGAATATGTGATTGTGATTAGGCACATACTTAGTCACTGTCAGACGTGTGCCACTGTCTCTCTCTGTTTGGTTTGCTTTGTGGGTCGACCCGAGTGGCGGACGCGCGAAAAAGACCATTTCGCCTGGCGCAAAACAAACAAAGGCACCTAGGCCAGGGCAAAGGTAGAGAGAGAAAGAGAGAGAGAGCCATCCCGGCAGCAGCCAGTCCAGTTAATGAGCCATGACATTGTACTGCTAATGGCTCAAATCGGCGATGCAAACAAATGATGATGTAGTCGCGAGTAGAGCTTCGGTCCATCATCAGCAGTGCACGGCAAGGTAACAAAGACGCCCAGCAAGTCACCATCAGCTGGCCAGCTTTCCTTCTTTTTTAACTCGGCGGACCAGAGAGAGAGAGGGAGAGTGAGAGATAGAGACAGGGGAGCTGTGTGCGGTGATCGGTGGGCTGCACGACGACTACCCACTGACGATTAGTGCATTCGCACTGCTCGTGCGAACGCTTCGCTAGGCACACACACACACACGCACAGAGGCGAGACTCACCGCAATTCTCTCACTCGGACACTGAAACAAAATTCTATTTGTATCTATCCTCTGCTGCCATTACTATCTTTTTTTTCAACGCAGTGTGCGCAAACGGACCCAGGAGTTTGTGAGCCATCCAACATTGACATGTGTCGAACGGGCGCGCGCAAGGGAGAGTGAGAAAGCTATCCCCTCTAAGCTGGGCACCCAAGCTGAGCACGCGTTTGTGTCAATGACGGGCATGAGAAAGCGCACAGATAGTGGCAATTTGCAATGGGAATGCAAATCGTCTCGACAAAAGCAGCAGACAAATCGACTCTCAGGTGAGTGTGCACCAAATAAGGGGAAACAATGGTGGACACCGATTACCGATTACTGGCACTGCTCGCACAGCTAAACTCATTAGGAGCTGGTGAACAGCAGCAGCAGCATCAGCACGCGGACAGCAGCAGTTAGGTACTCCTCTTAGCTAACGAACATTAGTCGGACAGACAAATATTTGAGCACGTCAGTTGCTGGTCGTTCACAGACTCCGCTTGCAGTCTGGTCGTCGTCAAAATTGATTACGCAACATCGGAACTGACGAGCATTGATTCACGAGCAAATATTTGGCTGCCTCTGCCAAACTGTCAGGAGTGCAGTACCAGAAATAAAACAAAAAATCTTTTTCTTTTTTCTCATCCTAAAATGAGACTAACTAAAAAATTATTAGTTAGTGCCTGTGCCGGTGTCCTGTGTGCGAGTGGGCCTCCTGCATCAACTTCTCCATCGTTCTGACAACAGCTGTTGACCAGACCGTTATTCGAGCCATGTGGCCAAGCGGCTGTCATTAGCAGCTACGGCGATGCCTGGTGCCTGGCGAGCAGTACGCTACACGATGACCAAAAGGTCTACTGCTGGCACTCACTTTGCTGCTTCTGCTGCTCTCTGCCAGCGACGTGTGCCAGATCGGTCATTTGATGAACTGCAAATGCGCCATCATCATCGAAGCACGCGGTCGACAGAGAAAGAGCAGAAGCATTTACACTAGCAACTGCCGTCTTAAGCAAACTAATAAAGTACAACTGCTGCAACTCAAACAATATATAAAATAAAATACTACACTGGACACTTCCAATCGAAAGAAGGAAAAATTGAAAAGAAATTAACTTGACTTCGATTGGCCAGATTAGGCAACATCGCGAACGATGACGACTTCGACTGCGAATTTCAGTTGTCCATGCTGGTGTGCACAAATAAGATTAGTAAAACGTATAATTATTGGCCTAGTGAGGAGGCAGTGGCAAGTGCACTTGTCCATAATTAAAAAGATTAGTCCTCATCGTGCTGCTCTGCTGAGCAGATTCAGCAGCAGCAGCAGTAGTCAAGAGCTCTGACAGCTCACAGTGCCCACTGACTTGGCAAAACATGAAAGCGATTTAATTGAATTCGATCGAAAAAATCAGAACAAATCCTATGCGATACATGTACAGACTGACTGTGCAGCAAAGGACAGAGAGCGAGTGAATGAGGGGGCAAAATGGCTAGCACCAACTCGGCCGCAGATCAATTGAAGTGCACAAACACACACATACGGTTAGGTAGTGACGCTGCAAAACGTCGTCTTCTGCAGATCGAACTGAACACTGTCAGACAGAGCAAGTGAGTTTGCCAGCTAGCTCCTACTTATCGATCCAACCTGTGCCCGTCAAGGTGTGCCATGCATTTTTTGCTCTGTCGCTGGTTTGCCCGAGCCTTCAGCTAACTGCAACAACCAGCATTGTGGCAGTCACTGAGCTGCTCTTGGCGACCAGAAAGAAAAGAAGAAGAAGAAGCAGCAGCAAAGCCGACCACTGGTGCAAATGCCTACTCATCGCTAATTAGCGATTCTGCCGGAGATGTCAATCACAAGCAGCATAATTGCACAGAGCTGTGCACAACTAATGCCAGATAGTAGATGGAAAAAGAAAGAGAGTGAGCGCACACACACTACTGTGCATGAATGCAATGGGAGACTAGTCAGTGTGGACCAAATGTTAATTAGAGTTTAGAGTTGCTTGAGAAAGAAAAAAGAAAGAACACTGGGAACTAACTGGGCAGAATGAGCACACTGACAGCGGCAGTGGCCAAACGTGCGGACACAATGCTGCTGCTGCTGATCGGGCGCACAATGCTTCACAATGCGAGGTAATGAGAGCGATTAGAGGCAGTTGCAGCAAAAGAAAGAGAATATCTGGTGCCAGACAAACCGACTGAACACCAGTCCACTTCTCGGTGGCGGCTGGAGATCACGTGCCGTAGGTTTGCGACAAAGAGGGCCACTCGCCCCGGTTTAGCTGCGTGTCAGAGAGCGCTGCAAAACTGCGGTAGTGCCAGAGACAGTGTGTTTGGCTGGGATGGCAGTCATTTGCAGCGCACCGAAGCACGTGCCACCAACTTAGACTTCGGTTTAGTCTTTAGCTGTGATTATATCGCAGACAAACAAAGCCAGGCAAGAAGATAGACTGAAAGATGGCTGTAGAGCATCAGCACATCAGACAGCAGTTCAGTTGTGAAAACTTCTGTGGTGCGGCCAAAAATAACACATGAACTTAATTGGCGATACATTTCAGTGACACATTGAGGCTCAAAGTGGTGCGGTGCTGAGAGGGAAGCCAGCAGTAGCGCAGTGCGACTAACTTTGTGAGCACTTGGTGAGCATAGTTCATCAGCTCACTACTACTGGCCATGGTTGCAACTTGAGAAGGGCACGATGCAACGATAGACGTACGTCCAACAGCAGCAGCATCACCAGCACCGACGTTTGACAGCGGCACGTCTGAGGAGAGGATGGATCAGCACTCATTTGCATGTCTGCTCAACTGGTTCGCCAGCACACCAGGCAGTCACCGCCGCCACCATCACCACCATGATGATCATCACTGTTAGAGCCACTGATCTCCAGTAGCTGAGTGAGTATGAATGCCTTCAGAGTGTGTTTGTGTTGACGGTAATCGAGTCAGCAGGACAATCGTCAGGAGAACGACGTTGCTGTTCCTGCTGACCAGACCAACTAATCAGTGGCAACTAATTGAATTTTAAATTTAGATGCCCCTGTATCTAAAAGACAGCGCCATCCAATCAACAACAGTTTGCTGCCGTTGTTGCTGTTGCTTCTGTGATTGTCGGCAAGGCTAATTGCCACACATCTTTGAGGAGACAACTGGCCACTGGCCACTGAGCACCGTCTTGCAGCGAGTCAAAAGAGATGCAGTGCTGGTGGTGATGGTGCTGATGGTGGTGGTGGTGGTGGTGGTGGTGTTTCAGCGCAGTGCAGTGTCAGAAGAGCTCTAGTCATTTTGTGTGCCCTCTCCGGTGCTGCAGCGGCAGCAGCAGCATCAGCCAACGGTGCTCTCAGTCAGCCTGCCTGTCAAAATGTTCATTTCATGTCTGTCAATCAAACTGAAAGGCAATTTTCATATGCAGCCATGGCGGCGGCAAGAGTGCAAACGGCAAACGAAAGATGCCTCGACGAGAAGTCGGCGATTGCAAGAGATGCCACCGAGAGCAGCAGCAGCAACAACAAGAAGACCAAGGCGCTCCAAGTGCTTGCATGCAGTCCTGTAGTGCTTTTTCAGTGCTCACCAACTCAGCTACTTGCCTATTCATTGGTCCATTGTCTCGGGTAGCCTTAATCGCCGCTGAATTAGCAGCTGTGCTAATTAACGGCCAGAGCAAATGCATCTTGGCTGGCCACACAATTGCTCACACTTGCTCTCTCTCACTCTTTATTGTACACCACTTACCAAACAAGAGCTTGTTGGTAACTATGTTATTAGTCAGTATAGTCAGTACAGTCAAAAAATGGTGCTCATTGTGAGGCAAATTAGGCTTGAAGAGGAGCTTTACATTGAGCACATACTAACAGGCCAAAACTGATCAATCGATTGATCGACAGCGAGAAAGAGAAGAGGAAAAAGTTGAACTTTCCTCCGCTCCATTTGCCAAGTCATCGACAGTGGCAGACCAGGCAATCGAACACCCGTGCCAGCAGAGAGTTTTGTCGAATCACAAGTTTCACAAGCAATGGTGGCGTAATTCATCTGCACTGACCTCGATCACAGTGCCTGTGCAAAGGCGCAGAATTTTCACCACCAATTCACTAACAGCAGCTGTGGAGAAGAGTGTGCAACTGACGACTGCGGCAGCAAAGGAAGTTGCGGGCACTTGCAAGCGCAAGCGAGACTAATTTAAAATTGAGAAAATTAAAGCGATATGTGCGAAATGAGATGTAATTGTGCTCGCAGCTGGGAGGGGCCCGGTCGGACGACGATGTGCAAGTGCCAGTGCCTGAATGTGTGTGTTCAGTACTCGGCAGCGACAACGGCAGCAGCAGCAGCAGCCAAGTCAGCTCTGATCTATTTGCGAACTGAGCCTGGTGTGCAGGAGAGCTGACTCTCTGAAGCTCTCTGGTGAGCTTTACAGGGAAAACTGAGCCCCAACAGCAAGCAAAAGCACCCAAACACACACACACACACACACTCACATTCACAGTAGAGCCCGGCGCTGATGGTTGCGCGCGGCGAGTGCTCATTAACGTCGCTTGGGTGTCAGCTCGCTTCCTCCGTTTGCATGCAGTGACTTTTCACACTTGACGTGTCTATGCAAACTTGCAGGAAAGAGGCAGTGAAGGGGGAGGAAAAGAGACAAAAAGTGAGGGGAAAGAGCAGATGGGAGACAACGGAGAAGAAGAAGAAGAAGAAGGGGAAGAAGAGTACCACAATAATGCCATTCTGCAGTCTGCAGCCTTGAAACGACCGAACCGAACTGGCTAAAAATAAGCACGGCGCGACAGTGGCCGCCAGAACGGGTCGCCAGCAATTGCCTTGACAAATGAAGGCAACAGAGGCTCAAGTCTAAGGCTCAGGCTTCGGTGCACTCGACGCGTCGCACGAGTACGGCCGGGACGGCAGGGCAAGAATCGAGGCCATTGAGAACGATGAGACATAGTGCACAGTGACTGTGTAGCATCGTCCGTCAAAGTGAAGGACAGAAAGCTGAAGTGCAAACCAGGAAAAGGTGGTTCGAACAACAACAAAAACAACAACAGCAGCAGCAGCAACCATGGATGGCCATCGATTCGCTTTGCCTCAAACTCCAATTCGTTTCGCTTAGCTTTAGCCTGAGCACTGAAACTAAAGCTAGATAGAAAGGCTGAAGCACTAGCATCAAGAGTGAGTTGCACGCGTAGGCTTCAAAGGATTGCCAGCTCGCTAATTCAATTAGTGAGCACTACTGCTAATTGGTTCCATTTGGTGCAGGCGGCACAATGTGGGCGGACAGAAAGGGGAACAGAGAGAGTGCTGCTGTGAGCTTGCTCTCCGGTTCGCACTTACCAGTTATTTACTTGCAAAATGGTTAGACCCGTGTCTTGAGCTAGTTGCTTTTTCTGATCTTCAGAAGGATATGGGTGCTGTTGGGAGGAAAGGGAGGAAAAGGGAGAAAAAGGCAAAAGTTAGACAACTTGGCCCAGAGAAGACACTTTCATGAACACGCTACAGTGGTCCTCTTCCCGGACGAGTCCGAGTTGAGTAGACTGAACTCAGATAAGCTCATTCGCCAATGCTCACTTGCAGCTAGCTAGGCTACTTTTCTCATTTTCTTCGCTTTCTCCTACGACTTCAATTGGAGCTAATCTAATTAAATCACTTAAATTCAATGTCCCACTGCAAATTGACAACAAATTCAATCAAGCACGTCAATCTCAATCAATGAACTCGTTAGGGTGTGTGCGCGTCTATCAGTCGATATAATTAGCCCAATTATTTCAATCTCTTTGCCTTTTCAGAGCACTGGCTCTTTGTTGACTTACCGTTAGGTGCTGGAATAGCCAAGCTCGCATTATGTTGGTGGCCACTTTAGGGAAGATGCCGCGCTTTTTCTGGCGCTTTTTACTTCGATCATCATCGTCGTCGTCACCGGTGCCATCACCTGAGCCAATGCTGGCATCACCTAAAAAAGAACCTGCAAGAAGAAGAAAAGGAAAAAGATTTGGTTAGATTTTCGCTGAACAAGAGTAAAGCTCTGCTGAATCAAGTCAAGCCTGCTCGAATGCACCGCCATTGGTGGCGAGATGGCAGCACCGCCTTTACTGGAATTCTATTTGGAACATTCTGCCGAATGTAATCATTCATCACAAGCATGTGTGTCATCAAGGGCACAACATGCACACATGCTAGCAGTCTGACTGCGCTAACCTGCCTTCTTCCGAGGTGGTCACAGACTCTGATCAAGAGGACTGTTTGCCAGTGAAGCAAATGGATGGTAAGCAGCGGTAATTGGCGCTAACAAGCACCAGCAACAACAGGAGAAGCAGCAGCAGCAGCAGTTGACTGGTTCAAGTGCGTGTTGCAGGCCGCTGTCGACGCTGCCAAGAGCACCAGCAGTGCTTCATCTACTACTGCCGCTGCTGCTGCACAGCCCTAGTGACACTGAGCCGATTGTACAATCCAATTATTCCGCTTGTTTTAGCGCGCCATTCGCTGCTGCTGTTGCTGTGTATACTGCTGCCACTCGGATTTGTGTTTGAGTGTGTGTGTGTGTGAGCGCCAGTGTGTTCAGGGCACAATCTGACACAAGCTTATTTATTAATTGCTTGCTAATATTTCACTGCTGTACGGGGCTGCAGCGCAGATTAGCCGCCATTTAGTGCACACACTGGCAACACAACACAACAGCAGCACAGGCAGTCGTTGAAGAATACCGCTGCCAACACCAGCACTACAACAACAACAACCCCTACTTCTCCAGCTACTGTCGCTCAAGAAAAAAGAGAGAATGGGTCGTTATAAGCCATAGCTGACTGCTTTATTGATATTTACTTGTTTTTAATTAGTTTTAATTCGACAGCTTTTGCAGCACTTTAATTGCCATCCCTTGACTATGTGTTTTGTGTGCGACAAACTCACTGCACCATCACGCTCTCTGACATGTGAATTTTGAATTGCTGCAGCGCCCTAAAAAAGAGATTGAAAAAAGGGCAGAATTTAGTTTGAAATAACTCTCTTTCTTTCCTCGTGGCTCATCGCTGAACTCTGAACTCTTGCTTGGCCAACTGATGGCTTCGATTACACGGCCGTCACCGCCAAGGCTGCAGGAGCCGAGGCTGAGACTAGAGCCGAGTCGGGCTCTCGATCCAATGGCGCACAAGGGAATTGGCTCCTGAGCGGTATCGGCAATGGCAATGGCCGCCACCGATGGCAGTCGAATAATGGAAGACATCAATTACTGGGCGCAAGTTATGCAGGCCTTAGACAGAGCACAGAGCACGGCAACCGTTGAAGCCACTGGAGCCAGCGAGCAAACCGGCGGTCGCTTGTCTCCCTCGGTGCACATCGAGGCAGCGCGAGGACAACACTTTGCACTCACTGCCGCCAAAGCACCAAAAGTACCCAGCCACTGTAGTAGACCAGAGAGCGTCTGCTGAGGCAAGAAACTGCGCGTCCATTGTGTGTTCATCAACTGCCTTCAATCAATTGCGGCTTCTTTACTCGCTCACTTTACTCCCTGCACCAAGTGCGAGTTTGAAAGCGGAGAAGCAATGCTCGCGCACGCGTCAGTGTCATTTACATCTTTAGTGTCTAATCTGCTGTTGCTGGTGGTGGACAAAGGCGACCAGAATATGGCTGTTCCAGTGTAGTTTTAGTCCTACTCTGGTGGTGGTCGTCGAGGCCGCTGCCTGAATGCACTGCACTGGACCTGGACAATTGGGCAAGTGGCGAGTGGATGGATGCCTTGTTCGGGTACCATCACCACCACCACCACCACCACCACCAATTGGACAGGCCATAACGGGCCAATAATGATGCACCGTAGTTGCTGTGTGGCTGTGTGCGCGCGGCAATAATGGCACCGGACTTGGAGTATATCATTACTGCAATTATAGTTATCTACTGCTAATGACTGTCATTGTGGCTTTGTACAGCTGTGCTGATGCTGTTGCCGCTGAACACTGCCGCCAGTGTTGGTCACAGTCTGAGAAAGTGCTGAAGAAAGTGCTGCCCATCCGCTGAGCTGAGCCGCATCGAAATTTGCCAAAATTTTCTTTCTTTGGTGGTGGTCTACTCGATACTTGTTTCGATCGCTAATTAATCATTGACCGTGTTATCGCCTCTGACAATGCCAATTTGGTGGCCATCTCACTTGCTGCGCATCGCAGAAAAGCGTTGTGTTGAGCAGCAGAGCCGCCACTGTGCACTGTCACTGCTCGGTCGATCATCATGTCACTACTGGCTCTACAAACTGGCCTTCATCCTTGCGGTAATTGGCGCATTATCGGTGCAAAATCGAAGATTGTCCAGGACAGGCTGCTAATCAAGGCATGGAGACACACAGGCTTGGCGTCAGAGGCGCAAGAGCACTTATTTTCGGCGTAACAATGGATACAGCAGTGCTGGTGAACAAGTGCTGCAGCACAGATTCAGTGTTTGCTTTCCATTAAATACGTCTGCCATTAGAAGCTAGATGATGATAACTGGCAAAAAGTCTTAATGAATTGTTCAAATAGTAATAATCAAGACGATACACATAGACAGCTGATAAATCACCTACTGCAGCAAAGTGTGATCGGAAAGGTATTAGTCGCCAAGTGGCTGCTTTCACTCGCAGAAGCACAATGTTTGCCTTACGACAAAGGGGCAAGAAGGGAAGAAAATGTCATTTGGCCTGCTCAAATGGCGGTCTCAAGCAGCCAACTACTGGAGTTCGGGTTAGCATCGCAAATGTGCTTCTGGTGGTGCTGGTGATAGTGCCTCCAAAGAGTGCTTCAACTTGGCCGCATCAAGTGTAGAATCTCTGAGTCTCTGAGACTGGTTGATGTAGCACAGACAAACCACAGATCTGCCCAACGGGCTAATCCTCGACTCGAGTCTAGCTATTTGAGACTGCTGCAGTTTCTACTATTGCTGAACAGAAAATGTCAAGCATGTGGTGAAGCCAGTACCAGAGGCAGCACCAGCAGCAACAGCAGCAGCACGCAGTTCCCCCGGTGACGATGCACGCAAAGGCGAGTTAATTGTGATTAATGTGACACTAATGCTACCGCCGCAACATGGCTTCCAATGAGATGGGCTACGGTTGGGCACTGCACACACCGAGGCACAGACAGCCAGAGACTCGGCAACTCTGGTGTGCACGACTACTGGCAGAGAGAGTAGAGTAGAGTCTGGCGATGAGTGGCGAGCGAATACCGAACGACCAGGCAAGGAAAGAGAAAGAGCCCAACTGGCAAGTGTCGTTGGCGCTTACGTGTATCGCACGTAAAGTAAGGGCGCTCTAATTAAGCCTCAGCAAAGGTTAGCAGCGGCAGAAGCAGCTGTAGAAGTAGCTGGCAAAGTACCACCGCCACCGCCACCACCACAACGCCATCGCCTCAACTGCATTATAATTTATGGCAGGCAGTGGTGGCCGCCGCCAAGGCACGTTACCGTTCATTGCGCCGTTCAGAGAGCACCAGAGAACTGACGACTCGTTGCGCCGTGAAAATTTGAATTTACATTTTACAATTCGCTCGCAAATCGTTCACCGCAAAATCACTCTCTGCTCATTCAGCTTCCTCACCCTCAATTGACTCAACTTCAAAAGGCAGAGGCACTGCAAGCACTATTACGCCAACGAAAAATAGATGGAAAAAGATGCAAACGCCCAGTGAAAAAGAGCGAAAAAGCGGCGGCTTCAATTAAAATGGCCATGATTGGAGTCATGAGAAGTAAGCGGCAGAGAAGATATGTTGACTACTCAAACGCACCAAAAGATGGACGTCGACGTAAATGGCCGCCTGGCCAACTGTGGTCGCTGCACACATGCCAATGAAGTTGCTGTAAAATGGCGTAGCTTGCATTGGGCAAAAGTGCAACCACCGAGTGCTCGAATGCAATTGCCGCACACTCTGAAGTAGTGTAGAGTGTCCGGGCGCAGACGAGTGGTCGACTGTCTGAAAATGGAAGATAAAGGGCGCTGGAGAAAAATATCGAAATAAGTCCGGTCAGAGTGCTCTTTCTCAGAGAGGGTGTCGGAGAGAAAGAGCGGTGCTTCTGCTGCTGCTACACAGGAATAGTAGTAGTAATGGCAGCAATAATGAGAGGCACAGAGAGAATAAAACAAATAAACGAGGACGCTAGAGGATTTGCCCTGACAGTGACAAATTGCCTTAGGATTATAGACAACCAGAACATGGACGATGGCGCGAGCGGCATTAAGGCCAGTCGATGGTACTGCTTCTGCTCTTTCTGCTAGTGCACAGGCAGTGATGCTGCTTCGCTGGCTGCAAATTTTCGATACAGCCAAGCGGACGGCAACAACCAGAGAAAAAAGAGCAAGAGAAAGAGCCAGTCGACAGTTTGCGCTAGTGTCAGAGCCAAAAGCCGATGCGAGTAAGCCTCACAATATTTGTCCACAGCCGCAGTTCTGGATTTGCCCCATCTCCTCCGCAGTGCCATTCCCATTGACTCATCACAGGCACACACACACATTTATCTGTGCTCATTAATATATGCTTGGGGCTGAGAGAAGAAAAAGAGAGCTTCCCTGATCGTTCTCTCTCTTTCTCTGCCATTCTGCATTCTGGAGCTGTGTTTGCACTGTGCAGCTCCAAAGCATCGCCAAAGTTGGAACCGGCCTGGCCGACTCATATCCGGCCAGAGAAAGCTAATATTTGGCAGGCAACTCTGGCTGACGAGCTCGTTGTCATTCGCTAATGAATTAATATTGCCAGTGGACAGAGAGGGAATCGCCGCCGCTGCCATTGTCGCTATTGCGATGGTCACACCGATGACACCAGCGCCTTCCGATTGATCGCGTTCGCCCTTTGTGGCCTCTGCCTCTGCCTGTCGCCCTGCACTTTTATCCGACACTGCTCAGTGAAAGAGAGCAGCGGTTTTGTTTGCCATGCCAATGGCACACACACTCACACTGAGCCACACACTGCCTGGCCTGTCGTAATTTATGTATGTATGGTCAGTCGGTTATTAATAGAAAGAAAAAGGATATACTCTGAGCAGACAGGCAGGCTCGCCTGGGCACTGGGCACCACAAAGATGATGACACGCGCAGAGAGCCAGAGAAAGAGACTGCTAAGTCGGCAACAACCGCAACAACAGCAGCAGCAGAAACTGAAGAAGAAAAAGAAGAAAAAGTAGTTCTACTGAAATGCCCATTGACCAAACTCGCGTAGATCACAGACACTTATCAAGATTGGCCACTTTGATTAATGCTTGAAACAAATGCTAAGAATGCTAATTTCTGCTGGCTTCATCTAATAAAAAGATCGCACACGCAGCGAATCTGAGAAGGGCAGTAAAAAGAAAGGAAAAAGAAAAGAGCAAAGAAAAGGAGCAGGAGGATGAAGAAAAAGAATAAGGCTTCTCTCGACCCAGTGGTATATACACTTCTGTTTGTCATCAGAGTTTTTGTGTGCATGTGTGTGTGTTTGGTGGCCGGCAAAATCATCCAGGGGATGATGATGGCTGCAGAATGGCGACAGGGAGGAAAGGGAAGAGTACAGTGCGCAGATCAAATGCCGCCAGTGGCCAGCCATAAATTATTAAGCCATTGCTATTAGAAAAAGGGGGCCACATGTAAATAGGAAGCGGCAATAATTGCCACTGATGCTGCGGTGCTGCTGCTGTTGCTGTTGGTTGCAACCAGATTCTGTGACACAACTTGTCATAGTGCACAAAAGACCTGTCACACGGCACCGCCAAGACAATGAAATTAATATGTGCAGCCGATCGGTGCCATTAGTGTTGTCATTATTTATTATTTACCAGTAGTACTAAGGAGGGAACCAGCAGAGCAAAGCGAGCTCGATGCTGTCGCCTGGCTCTCTCTCTCTCTCTCTCTCTCTCTCTCTCTCAGCTCGCCAACCAGCATCCTCGACAGTGAAAAGCAGAGAAAGGCAGTTATCCCATCTAGCACACATGCAAGCACACACACACACGCATCCATCCGCCGAATGGGGCAGCCCCAAATGCGTCGAATGAGCTGCGACCAGTAACATGCAAATAAAACATTTATTATCTCTAATCAAGCCACTCTGATTAGAGCAGATCGCTGCCATGTCGCACTGGGCTGCTGAATGGTCGTTTGCTGCATTGCCTGTCTGCTTACTCAGCACTCTTGCCACCAGTTAGACAGAAAGTATCCATTCGCCCTTCTACACTGGAGATGCTAACCTTTTTGTGCTCTTCAGTGCTGCACATTTAGCCACAAACTGCCCATAACTGCTGCGTCGGCTGAAGCTGCGCCGACCCCAGCTCCGGAGAAGGGCGACAGGCAGTCTCTTGTAATGTATGTGTTTGTCTGAGAGTGTGTTGAATACATACGTCGGAGCATGTGATGCTGATCACGGTCTCCTTTATCTGCTGTTAGCACAGTGCACCAGTGTGATTGTTGTCCGCTTGTCACCGACAAAGTGCTCATCGCCTCAAAGAGCAATGCGGAAAGGATTCAAAGGGACAAATGCAGAGGGCAGTCAGCAGTGAGCGATCAACAAATTGGCTGGAATTTCAGTTGCTCTACTACAACTTAGTTAGGCAGATTTTAGTAATAATAATTGAATCTGCAAAAGCATCATGTAAATGGCAACAGCAACTTTGAGCAAACACACAGTTCACTTGGTGGAGCACTTGGACGCTGCAACTACCACCATCACCACCAACAGCACCACCAGCACCACTATCAGCACTGATGAGAGAGCAAAAAGGACAAGCAGTTAGCCTGCCTGCAAGTCGCACAGACATTCACGTACGACTGCGACGTTTCTACGTCAAGAACGGTGTTTGGCGAATGTTGTATTCAAATTCAAACTGGCTCACTATCGAATTATCATTCGGCGATGACGTGCCTGAGTGGCAGCACTATAATCAAGTTGTCTTGTTGGTGTCTATTGTCTGCTAGACGCAATCATCGCATTTCAGCTGTCACTGCTCTCTCTCTTTCTCTGGCCAAACACTCGACCAGTGCACGCACCGGGCACTGGCACTTGCGAGCGGCAGCAGAGCTTCGCAGCAGCAACCCAAGGCACATATTAATTATGTCTGCATAATCCATCGCAAGCCATTACATCTGCATGCAAGGCAGCAGCCTACCCTGCAACCAACAGTGACAGTGTTGGTGTTCAAAGTGAGAGAGAAAGAAAGAGAGAGAGCAAGAGCTAATCTAGAGTGCTCCATGAGGACCACCGACTGTACTGTCTGATATAAATGTCTAGAAGAGGGAGCAGGAAGCCAACTGCATTTTTAATTAAATTATTTGCATTTCGTTTAGCGACAATTAAGGCCAATGCGACTGTGTTGCCATTTGCCGGCTATTCGGCGAACGATAGTGTCAAAAGGATTTGGACGTCGAGAAGAGCGGTTCCCTTTGCTGGGCACCAAGGAATTGATCGAGCAGTGGCGTCGGTGTTCAGTGCTGCTCTTTTGGCTGTTTCGTCACTCTCTATCTCTGCTTGGGTGTGTGTCACTCATTTCTGATGGCAGTCACTGCCACCACGAGATCACAAAGATCCCCAGTAGAGCCGTTCATTAGCAGTCACCGAGAGGGAGAGTGTGGTGGTACTGCTGCTGCATAGAGCAGACAACAGTGCAAGAGTCATTTTAATTTTTACCGCTTAGCAGAGAGGAGCCCACTAGCTGTTCACTTGGCCGTTGCCTGCCAACCGAAGCCACCGATCCGAAAGTGTTCGCGTGCAAGCAGAAAGAGCAGCAGCAGAGGTTGCATACTGCTAACTCGCCCTGGCTGCCCTACCCGAATGCTAACACACATGCACACAGACCAGACGCCAAGGCGGACAGGGCACAAATGGATCGAGCCAGAGCGTGGCAATTCGCGACACCAGGGTTGCTCCTGCGGAATGCCAACGCCAGAATGGCCTTTGTACTGCTTGCTAATAGATAGGGAACGAGAGAGTATGTATGTGCTCTGTCGGCAGAATGAAGAGAATGCATAGTGTGGCACTTGTATCGGATATTAGCCAGCTGATAAGACAAAGGAATGCATCACTATGAAGAGAAAAAGAAAAGGAAGAAGGAGAAGGAGAGGGCATATTGAAATGGCTGTAATAGCAGGCCAATCAAGTGTCCTCGCCTGGCTTTCTGCAAAAAAGTGGACTGCCAAGGCGAGAAGCCAAGGTGTTGGTGGTGGTGGTGATGATGGCGATGGCAAGGAAGCCGAGTGCGACCGTCGTCGTCGTCGGCGAGATACCGAATAGCGAAGAGACAGCTCACTCGACAATTACCTCAGAGTGCACTGCCGAATGGCATTGAGAGGTCCGCTGCAGTGACAGTGAGGGGCCATTGAAGGCAACTAATCAGTGAGAAAAAGGAAAGCGTCACAACGACTGGCGAAAACAAAGCCTCTTAGGCCATTCTCAGACGTCATTCTAATGAAGATAAAGTGCCAGCTCATCGTAGGCACATCTCGCAGCACAGAATGCATTTGCTCTGTTGGTAAGTTCAACGACGAGAAAGCAAAGAGGCTACCAGGCTGCCAATGTTGCCACTCGCAACCTGCGAACTGTGAGGCACTGCTCTCGGATAAGACAATTGCCCAGAGAGTACCTACCAGTGCTGTTGTTGCCGTTGTCGGTAATGGCGAATCTACCAACTACCAGAGAGGAAAGAGAGCACGCAAATGAGACCGACCTGAGCGAATAGTGGCTGAATAAAGAAAAGATTATGAGAGAAAGAGAGAGGTGCATTGAGCAGCACTTGAACTTGACTTGAGCAGTTCAAGGCCCGTGCGACACGTTGCAGTGTCAATTGTGCAGAAGATGGTAACGTTGATGATGACAACAAAAAGAAAAGAGGGAGACAAAAGACGGCAGTGCATGAATGCCTACTTAATTGGCGTGGGTGATGCTCGTCGACTGTCAAGTCTGCACTGTACTGCGAACAGCCATCGCCTGTACAGACAAACAAACACATTAATAGCCGATTACCAGGCAAAATGAGGCGCCCGGAGAAGAGAGAAGGAATCAATTGACGAGCACGTTATGCTCGAATTACAAGTTGTCGATTAAGTGGCACCGCTGGCGATTCTGTGAGTCGAATGGACAATGACCAGACGGCTAGTGGAGTGAACATCATCGGACACCTTCTTCCTCTTTTAATTAGAATAGAGAAAAAAGTAGTAGCCGTAATGACAAGCAATGGGAGAAAGCGAGAAAGAGACGATAAGAATTAACGGCTCAACTCAACTCAATTCGGAGGCTGAACATCAAACAAACGGACAAGCGAATCGACAACAGTACGTGCCTTGCTTGCTAATCGCTGACCAGAAACACTGAGTGAGACGCTGTACCGCCGACTGGTAGCCACGAACATCAGCAACATCAAGACGTGGCCAGAGCCTCCAAGCTGGCTCGACACGCCAAAGAGCGCACCATTAACGGCTGTAATGATTAATTGGCCCGATGCGTTGGCGAGTTGTGCCAGACAAAATGACAGATCAATAAAAAAAATGTGGCCCAACGAATTCGATTGTTTCATGATCCCCGAGACAGTGTCTATCAGCGTGTGTATGCTGTGTTGACTCTCGGTGTACAGTGCTCAGCCCTGGTTCCCCGGTGGCGCGCTATATTTGGTGGCAAACGTATAACACACACACACATTGGGAGTGAGTGAAAGGTGAAGAGACGGTGCTAAGCGACACACAGTTCTTCGTTTCAGGCTCGTGCAGAAAAGTGCTCTCCCAGGCAATGACAAGCGAAACAGGCAGATAAACAAGAGTACACCGACACTCTGACGACTAATAACTGCTCCGATTGGCCGGGAAATAGATCAAATGCAGCGTAGAGAAAAGCACAGTCGAGGTTGCGCAAGGTGAAGCTGATTAGAAAGCGGTTAGTTGCCGGGTGAAAGTGACTGACAACTTTGAGTAAGTCAGAGGTTGCAGCAGCAAGTTTGTAGCAGTTTGTAAAGTGCTACTGGCAACAATCAGTCAGTTTGTCTGTCGGTCTCTATCGTAGCATCATTTGCGGCTGCATTTGAGCATTGAATGGTAATAGAGTTTTAATGTGACAAGCATCGTCGTTGTCATTAATGCTCGTGTCTGTCTGTCTGTTCTGACTACCATCACCGCCGATGTGCAGAGCTAATGGGCAGTGTTAGGGCGCCGGGCGTGCAAACAAGCGTTACAAACAGGCGGACACTGCAAAGTGCATCATACAATCGGGGTGAATACTAACTCAAAGTGAGGCTGCTGAAATTTGTCAAAATGAACTTTAAAAAAGTAGTGGCAACTGTGTGTGAGTCCGTAAAGGAAGAGAGGTTTAACAGACAGACAAAAGGAGACCATTAAAGTGAGCGTTCATTGATGAGGAGGTGGAAACGAGAAAGAGAGAGAGATAGAAAGAGGGCTAATTTGCAATTGCTCGCCGGCCGCTGTGATTACAACTGCTGCCCTTGCTGTTCTGGCACATACACAAAGTGTCATTAGCACTGAACACAGATTGCCATTCTGAGCATTTTGCCAAAGGTTAAACAGTTTGCAAACACAGACAGAAGACAGAACACCCCAAAGTGCAACTAACTGTGCTCGCACTGAGACAGTTGTCCAATTCGAATTTGTCTTAATTCGTCAAATGGCAAATTGAAGCCATTACCGAGTGGGCCATTGTTACCAACGATTACCTGCTGATTGCACACCTTGCCTTGGCCGCTTCAAAACGCATTCAAATTACCTTCTCAGCGATTCTGGTGCTGAAGAAAGAAAGAAGGCATTGAATCGCAGTGTGTTTTCTCCCTCTCCTTCGCTTCATTCAGCTGACCAGTAAGTCGGTCATTTGCATAGAAAACGTATAAATATATTTGCAAATTAGAGACTGCTCGTTGGAGAGATGAAGAATCGCCTCCGCTCGCGCAAGCAAATGGCACTTTGATTGTCTGTCTCTCTATTAAAGTGTTCACTGCAGTTGACGGTGCTGGTCAGCCCAGTAGCCGGTGCTCTGATGGTGTGCTTTTGCTGGTGGTGGTGGTGCTCTTCACTGACAATTGCACTCACAACACTCCTTGCGTCAAAAAACAAAAAAGGGGCGCACATTGAAATTCTCTAGCTGCCATTGCAGCAGCTTCCAGTGATCTCATTTGCATTTGCAGCAGCAACATCAGCAGTGGGGCTTTTGACTGTCACTGTTGTTACCAGCGTCTGCACAGAAGGAGAAACCATTGCCACGGCAATGCACCATTATTAAATTTTAATCATTCCTTAAAGAGAATGCAATTTCAAATTTGCTCACCACTTATGCAAATGAAACGACGCAAGGAAAGAAAAACACCAGCAGCAGCAGTAGCAATGTCTGCAAGTGCATTTGCCGAATGAAACAAAGTTATTTGCTGAGTGCCTCGCGACCGCATCTACCGACAATTTCACTTCACTACGACGGTCAGCTTTTGCTGGTCGTCTTCTTTGGTCACGCTTTGCTCTCTCTTTACTCACTTCAGGTCCTTTCGGTCGGTGACATCATACAGTAAAGCGAGTTCACATTGCATCAGCACGTCCGGAACAACGGAAGTGGAAGTCGTAAAACATCTCCCACAATTGAGTGTAAATGAATGAAACCAGAGCCAAAGAGGAAGTAAAGGATCAAATGTATGCGCTATTGCCACACACACATCAGGTCAGCAGTGGGCAGCTGACCAGGGAAGATTGACAGAGAAAGAATCAAGGCCAAGAGTGCTCTGCGTACAAGGTCGGTGATGCGATCGATGATGCGCCCACGATGATGATGATGCTGCTGTCGAATTGAAAACATCCGTGAGAGAGGAAAGAGGCCTCCTCCTCCACCATCACCACCATCACCACCACGACCACTGGCTCACTCATCTCAACACAACAGATCACCCGTCTGTCCGCGCGGTCTTTAGATGTTTATGGCAGGCCATAAAGGCTGTATTATTTATCTATTCAAATGGCCAACATAAAACAACAATTGCAAGAGTCCTCTTTCTCTTTTTCTCTATTCTTTTTTCTCCTTTTCATCGTACCAAGAATACTACGTACCACAGACTGTAGCAGCCAGCAGCAACTCGTCGGGAGATATTATTCGCCCATTACGTACTGCAGTCATTATTCTTATTGCTTTTATAGCCACCATAAATAGTGCAAAAAGCGCATATTTGTCTCCAAGTCGGCAGCACTGCGGCTGCTTTTTCAGTTGTTCTGTTTGTCTAACAGACGACGTCGTCGACGACGACGACGACGACGACGACGACGTTGACGACGACGACAAGGTATCATCGTCAATTGGCCCATTCTGATGATTCTCTAATTAGCACGATAAAGTGCACCTCAATTAGGCGGCTCTAATTGAAACAAACGACGCAAACGTGCCACCAATCGCTCTTCTTCCTCACTAAGTGCAGCACCAGAAACAGCAGCAATGTGTCTGCGCAAACAGTGTGCCAGACAGGTATCGATTTCCTGCCTGGAGCTGCGCCACAGTAGAACAGCTGAGCCATACACTGGAGCAGAGGAGCAAAACACTGAGGACATGGGGCCTTGGTAGAGCATCAGCCTGAAGAGAGAGTGGGAGATAAATGTGTGTGCAGCAATGGGCACAGTGTGTCAAGCAGCACCTCTTTATGGAGTTACCGTCTGGAGCGACGCGTCGGTGCTATTAATTCGCGATCGAACTGCACTTTGCCTAATAGAATCATTTTGCTAGAGTGCACAAGTCGTTTAAATCTACTTATCGGCCACACTGGCGCAGTGGCAGAGAATGCACTGGGTGAAAAAGGCACAGTCCAATTGAAACCGAATAGGAGCAGCACTGGAGGCAGGCAACAAGGCAACAAGGGCAGCAGACAAGAAGAGCAACAAAAGAACTGCCTGGAGAAGGAGACAGTGGCTGTGTGTGTGAGTTGAAGTAAAGTAAGTGCAATGCCGAGAGGTGCTGTGAAAAGAGCGGACAGCAAAAGACAAAAGTGACGTGCCCGAGCGCTCGGGTATAGTAGTAGTGCGTGTTATAATGCCCGTGAGACAGAGAGAGAGAGAAGAGACAGCTCAATGGAGATAAGGCAGCGCGATTGTGCAAAATCACTTTTAATTTGGACAAAACGCCGTCGCAATGGCCAAGTGGCTGCAGGGAAAACGGAGGCTGCACTGCACCGAAAGCAGCAGCATCGTACTGAGACCAAGACCGAGACCGAGTCAGCCAGCCTGCCTGCACCGGACTAATGTGTGTGCGCGAGTGCCAGTGCTGAATTGGAAAGTAATCGAGTTTTAAACAATGTTTAGCTCCCACTACTATTGGCTTTCTTATCAGATAATGGAACACCGCCACCACCACCACCACCACCATCGCTGCCACCAACGTCAACGGCACTGTACCGGGACCGAGCGTGTGTCTGTGCTATGTGCTGTGAGTGTGTTGTTTTGTTGTACCAAGTTTTACTGGAACAGTGAAAAGGACTAGTGCCTGGAAAAGGCTCACTCACACAACACACATAAGAACTAAGGGAGAGGGAGAGAGACTTGCAATCTGCTAATGCAGAGCTAAACGGCCAACCGACAAGTCTCCACTGCGTGCCGTTGTTTGTGTTGCTGGTGGCTCGCGCGAACGCACGAAAAACAAGCGATAAACTGGAGCCCAGATATGACAGCTACAGACCTTCCTCATCGTTGCTGCACTCACTTTCGCTTTTGCCACGACAAAAGACACCAATCGGGCGGCATTATCAGCCGATCGGACCGAATTAAAGCGAACATAAGTCGGCACGGAACAGCAGAGCGCGCCAGCCATAATAGCATTACTTTATTGGTGTGAGCATTGACACACAATCGCATTATCATCGATTGGCTCGAACAAGTGATGCACTCAACCGGGCCAGAGTTGAGGAGCAATGGAAGGGCAAGGCAGCAGAAAGAGAGAGCTGCCAAAGGCAGAGCAATAGTGTGCACACAAACCGGGCCTAGAGCCCAGAGCGACACGGATTAAAGGATTAGCGACAGTGGCTGACTGACTGACGGTGAGCACCCAGCATTCATTCAGCAGTGCCTAAGTGCAGTTGTCAGTGATTAGTGCTCATTACCGAGCCAGGCAAACACTGATGGGTGATGGGAGAGTGCTAGACCACTGCACCACCAGGCAGGTAGGTGCAAGGGCCCTGGGTGAGAAAGAGGGGTGGTGATCAGGGCTGAAGAGGTGCTCCGAGGCGGGTAAAGTCGAGCACGCTTTGTTTACCGGCGACAAAGCGGCGCTCTTGTGTGACACTTGGTGCTCAATTGGCCAATTTGTTTGCTGCTTTCTCTTCAATGACTCGCTTTTGCTTTTTTTCTTTCTCTCTCTCTCTCTCTCTCTCTCTCTCTCTCTCTCTCATTCGATCACAACGTGCCACCCTTAATTTGTCCATATGTCTTGCGTGACAAGAGCGAGTGTATTTAAAGTGATCTCTTGACGACCAGCAACTGCAGCAGCAGCAGCAGTAACAACAACAGCAGCAACAGCACTTGGAAGCTCGCACCGGACAGGAATAGACGGAACAAATAGGGAGAGAGCTAGTGGAAAGGCCAGAGTACTCGAGAAGACTGCGCCGTCAACTGCCTGAGCACGTAATTGCTGGGTACACCAGGGCCAGAGCACTAGCTGCGACCAGCACCATTTCCAGTGGATGGCCATCCACTTAATAGTCATGCAAATGAGAGTGAGCTAAAGTGAGCACCACCACTGGTACTACTACTACTCACTAGCACAGGTAAGCGATGGGCGATTGTTTGTTTTGTGGCACATTCACGCTCGTGCGAGCGATTACCGGTGGACGGCAGCGGAATGAGCCGAGAGCAACGGCAACACGCGGTAACCAAGGCAAACCTAGATCGTAAATTCATAAACTTGTAAATGCCAACTTGCCAAGTGGCTTCAAAGGCTGAAGTAGCAGTAAGTTCTAGCAGGGTAGTGCGTCCACCAGTGTTGATCGGTTGGCAAAAAGGTAGCACGCGACCGAATCAATTAAAATAAAATGAATGCTCCTAATGAAGGAGCCAGAGGCAGTCTGTGTTTGCTTTGGGCGCTCCATTATACGACTGAAAGGGAGCGACAAGTGGTCTGATTGATTTACGTTCACGTCAGTGGTCGTCGTGTCGAGTGCTGCTCTTGTCGTCGTTTGTAGCACAAAGTTTTGTTTTATTCGTTTATGCCTTCTGACTGACTGGTCAACGGGTCACTGAAACAGCAGCAGCAGCCAGCGTGGCGCTAGCTGGTGATCACCGTATCTCCCGTGATTGAAGCAGTGAAAACTCAGGTAGCAAGTGTCCTCTCTCTTTCCTCTCTCACCGTCCTTGCTCAATTAAAGCGACCACAACAGCGTGTGATAAGATAGCAATGGCAAGAATTCGACCAGCAGAATGGATGTCGTCAAATTAATTGCCATTCGCGCGGGGGCAACTTCAGCAGTGGCCTCTGTGGTGTGTGACAGGCAGTGGGAGCAGTGCTAAGGCACGAAGGTAACAACAAGCAATAAACGACCCTGCAGATGTGCGCTGTTTCTGCTCTGCTGTGCCTCTTTTGCCTGTTTCTCCTTCTCTGTGTGTGCCATTATCGTCTTCTTGACACACACTTGAAAAGGGCCATAAAGATAAGATGAGCACCGAAGAAGCAGGAGGTGGTGGTGATGGAGGACAAGGTAGGCGCAGGCAGCAGCAGTGACAGGCACTGGCCACTGTGCTCGTCCACCACAGAATGAACCACAGGCTCATCACTTTGGCCAGAGCATCACCACCGCTGAAGTAATTATTCGCCCGAGAAATTTGTACAACATTTTCGATTTCTTTCTCGACGATGCAACTGCAAAAGAACGAGGGAGAAAGAGAGCAAAATTATGCACGATAACAAGTGCGTCCGAGAGAGCGAGATGGCTTATCTAAATTAAATGCCGAGAATTAAGTCGATCGGTGCTTTCAGCAGTAGTAGTAGTAGTAGTAGTAAGAAAAATAGAAGTAACATTGGCAGAAGAGAGCGCGATTTCTTCGACTCTGATAAGAAGCACAATTCCAGTGGTGGCCAGTAGGGGAAAGAGAGGCTGGCAAATAATTAAAAAAAGCCACTGGTGAGGTAGTGCTGCAATAGAAACAGCCTGGAATGGTTGCAATCGAGCCAAGAAGAGGGGTACTGAATCAGCCGTCTTGCAGCACCAGCTATGTTCAATATGGCTAGATATCACCACCACCATCATCAACATCATCATGAGTTTGCCTCAGCGCAGAGCAAATCGAACACTGCGTGCCGAGTCTATTTATGCCCTTTCACGGCTCAAACCAGAGACTGGGAGCGATAATGAAATGAAATGAAATGATGAAAGCAAGTCGCTGCTCAGAGAAGAAGAAGAGAGGAGACAAATGCTCGACGGCACGGGAGGGCAAGGATGCATTTGACAACGATGACAAGTCCTCTGGAGGTGCCCTCGCTCCGATCGAAGTGTGACTTGCTTGATGTCTTCACATGGCAGCACAGTTGTTGTCCCCGCACTAATTTATGCCTACACAGATGTATGTGTGTGTGTGTGCCTGTCGTGTTGGCACACGGTCGTCGTCACCGTGCAGTGCCGTGCCGTACTACCGATGCACCAAATGATCCACACAGGCAACTCAGGCAACACAGCACACATACGCACTGCATACTCACACGCCAGACGTAGTACCCACTAACGAACCGGGCAGAACCAACAGAAGTAGAAGTTGTAGTTGCTGTGTGACAAGGTGCTAAAGTACTTCCAAAGTGTGCCCGATGAACGACGAAGCATCGACAGACAGACGGTTCTGATTCGCACCACAGTGGCTAATGAGGTGCCAACACAGACCTTTCGCTGCTCTTTTGCTGCTTTTTCTGCTGCTAAGTAGATTTCCCAAGTAGTCCCATATGTTGGACTGGTAGAGACGGTACTTTACGCAATTATATGAAGGTGCTTGCAAGCTGCCCCATTACGGCAGTTTCCTCGTCATAGACGAAAGCAGAAAGAAAGGCCAAATCGGTGCATCGCACACGTTCACACAAATTATGCTTTTGCTGTTGATTAGGGGCAACAAGATTGGAAGTGCACCTCAATCACCCAGCCGGACACTAATTAACCATGTTCACATTTGTTGCCATTCTCGTCGTAATGAGGAGAAGGGCACTGGAAACAACGCAGTTTGGACTCAAATCTGGCATGCAAACTGCTTGATTGAGACCAAGTGGAAAACCAGACAGACAAACTACCTTGTTATAGTAGTGGCAGAAAGATGCATCGGCAGTTTGTAAGCGCCAGACAAGTGGAAAGGATTGATTAATACCGCCGATAGCAGGGCTGTGAATTCGACCACTGTTACCCTCTCCAGCATAAAAGACGCTACTGCTTGTAAATTAGTCTGATTTATACTTAATTAGTTTGAATGGAACTATTATTTATTTATGGATAAATTTTATATTAAATTTAACTGCTTTATAATAACCGCAAAATGCAAAATTCTGCTATGAGCAGCGGGAATTGAGCAACTAAGTGTGCAAAAGCAGAGAAAAAGGCAAAAAGAAGTGGTAGCCTAATTAAACACTAAATTGCTATCTACTGAAGATGCTACTGCTGCTACTGATGTCTTGTATCACTTGTCATTAGCATCAGTAAACAGGCAGAGAGCAAAGCTGAGGGAATGCTATGAATGTTACAGCCAGAACAGGCATTCATTTCCCTGTGTTGCTGCAGTTGATGATGCTTCTACAAAAGCTATCTAAAGTTAGCAGTTTTTAATTGCATTAATTAAGCTTCGATGCGGTCAAACAGTGAAGCAACTGTTATTGAGCCGGCAGTTTCGACGATTCTGACGATTCACTGCCACACGAGATTTTTTGCTTAAAAATGTTAAACGCAATGGCAGCTTTTTATGCTGTCGATTCGGTAACAGTGTAATTGCCCTGCTGACTGAACTGCTGATGCACACACTGAACTCACTACTGATTCTCAACTGGGCAGACAATAATCAGAGGCAGGCTTATGATTATTAGCATAACAAGTAACAATTACGGTCATTATTAACCCTATCATTAGACGTTTAAGAGTGTTTCTCCAAATGAGCACTCATTGCGCGAGCGGCGCACGGCCAATGCTGGAAAGTGCTGGCCAGTGGAGTGCAAAAGCTGCAAGAAGAGCAGAAGCTGTTCAGTGAGGTTGAGAGCTGCCAGAGCGCAAATGGCATCGTTTCGCTCAATCGGAAAGGTAGAGAGCTCTGCCCGGTCACTTGCCGTTTCACTCGATGATTATACCTTTCCAAATTGGCCACTATTACACGCGAACGCGTTCTCCTTCTTCAATTGGTACCCTCAAGAAGAAGTAGAAGAAAAGGAAAAAGAGAAGGGGGAGGAGAAGGATGAAGACTCTAAAAGCGCATCAGCAGCATCATCTCGCAGCTACAGGAAACCAGCTTTTGTTGCTCTACTTTGTCCGGTGGCAAGCGAGAAACGAGGCAATCGGTAGAAGACAGAAGACCGGTGTGATGATGTCGGTGATGACGTGTGAGACAGCCACAACATGAACAGAAGAGAGGAAGAGTGAAAGAGTAGCCGATTGACTAACGAGGCCAATTAAGGTGGAAGGCAAACAGAAGCAGCAGCAGTAGCAAAGCTGTCCTGGCGTTGGCATTGACAAATCATTTGCATCTGACATTGACATTGAGCTGCTGAGTGCAGTAGAAGTAGCAGCAATCTCTTTCTCACCTCGCCTCAACTCATCATCACATCAGCCCGCCATCACAATCAACTGAAGATGCAAGGCAGCGTGGGTGAAAGTGAAAACAAGTAAGCAAAGAAAATGAACTGTGATGGGTGACTTACCCGCTTCGCTGTTGTTGTCGGTACTTTGTTGAGAACTAGGCTGTTGTGAGAGTGGTCCTGGTGTTCCGGTGGACCCAGTGGGCGAACGGACGTCGTCGTGAACACTATGCCCGTACGAATTTAGTGACTGAGATGGTGGGCGCTATTTACAAAGAAAAGAAAAAGTAAAATATGGTTAAAATAGAGTTACGTAATTTGTTTGATATTTAAAAGCTTTATTCAATTAAAACATTGCCGCAAACTAATGTTTGTCTTGGCTACTGATTTCTTTGTTTCAATGCAACATAATTCCGTACTAAAGATGGTCTTTTCAGACACACCTTTAATTTAAAAAACAAAACACAAATACCAAGTGCTTATCTGCAAGTGCTAAAACATTTAAACTTTTAATTGTTTACTTAGAATAACGCATAAACTAAAAGTCAATTGATCTGCCAGGTGATTGGGAAGAAAAAAGTCGTTTTGTGCTTTTTAGTCTGTCTTAAACTGGCTATGTTTTATGCAACTAAAAACATAATAAAAGTCAGTTAAATTAATATTTGCCAAACTGGTCGTCTTTATTAATAGAGAGAAAAATGCAAATTTTAAGTAGTTGAAGTGCACTGATGTTTTGCAGTTGATGCAGGAGAACTGCAATTGCAATCTACCGGCACACTGAGCATTCACTCACTGCATTCAGGGGCGACTGCAGAAGACTACTTTAGCAACAGCAGGAGCATAGACTCACACACACAGTTTGAGAGGAATTTATAAATTCAATTCGATGCTGCAGTGTCTTTGCTGTTGCCTAGCTTGTCAAGCCTCATCATGAGTCGTTTAATATGGCGGGTGCACAGCGGGTCACGAGAAGAATGGCTAAGCCGTGGCGAGACTATGGCCAGAGCAGTCCTCTTCGCCTTTTCCCTCTACTACGTTGTTTTCAACATTCAACGAGGGCCACTGGCTGGTGATGCTCACCGCGAGATGATCAGCATGCCACCGCACTCTTGCTGAATGCACACACACACACACACATCACTGCTGCAAGATGCAACTCATCTCCATCTTCAGGCATCACTGTGATTCCCATCTCTCTCGCTTTTCTTGCGGGCCAATGGCCATTATCCGCATCGTCATTGCTGCGGCTGGCCGGCAACAAGAAGTTGCCCTCAAAAACAGTGCATCAGCAGCAGTGAAACGACAGTGAGCCTTGCTTGCTCTCTGAATACAGCTCAACAGTGGATTAGTGAGAGCCAGCATCACCATTATCACCAGCACTGGCAGTTGAAGACTGTCGTCTGCTGTGGTCGTCATTGACTGCTGTGGAGCTCCCATTACAAGTTATACCCCCTCTTTCTATTCTCGCTCCCTTCGACGATTGACAACTTATCCAAATTAGTTGCTGCCTTCTACTATCAGTCCAGGCATTAGTTTGCATTTTGGCAAATTAAAACTTTCGGCTATTTTCAATCAAGCAGATGTATTGACGAGCTAATAAACAGCAACTGATAGGACATATGCTGCTGCTGCTGTTGATGGTGGTGATGCTGACGATGATGACACTGGTGCCGCCGCAAGCTAAACTAACGTGCGCGTTAGTGCTGGCTAGTAGTACCCTAATCAGCGAGGACGAAGGCGATGGGAAAAAAGCTCGAGCTCCATATCGACTTACGACTTGCGGTGAAAACACTACTCGCGACTTATCACCAGCACTGAAACAGAGGGAGAGCAAAGAGAGAGCCTTTCCAACTTTATCCTCGACAGAAAAAGAAGAGCCAGTGGCACAAATCATAACTGGCGCAAGATAAGCCGCACAAGGAGAGCTCATCATCGACTCGAGAACAGACAGTGCAGAGAGAAAAATGCACCATCGCCACCACCACCAGCAAATGGCCGCAGAGGTGCAGAGCAAAATGAGAGATTGTATCGCAGTCAGACTGTCAGTTTGAAAAACTCTGCTAGCGAGGTCAAAAGAGTGGCCCCAGACTGAGGACAGCTGCCCAGGACTGGGAAGTAGTGCTAGTGGTTGCTAGTGCTGGTGGTCACCGTTTATCGGGCCTCATCTCGTCTGGCTGTGTAGAAATACAGTGGTGCACAAAGCACCATTGCTTACTCAGTCGCTCTCTCAGTGCAGATCTAGTCCATCAGGCGATAGACCATAGTTCTGTGGAGAGCAGAGAAGAAAGAAGCGTCTTCATTTACACTCACTCAAGTCAGAGTGAAAAGTGTTTTTATACTTGGCTTATTCTTCATTTTACTGAATCACTTACTGGCCGTAGAGTGGGCAAGGCGAGAACACGCAAATTGGATGTCCCCTGATAGCGCAGTTCTGGCAGACTCTTTGGCAGACTGCTCGGCCAGTTTCGCTACCGTACATGGTTTCTGGTCCAGCTACTCCAGTGCCACATGCTAATCGCATAATGTCCAATCATAAAGATAATGCAAATTGAGAAGTGATCCAAGTGAGCTCACTGCTTAGGCGAAACTTTTGCTCTGGTCCCTCTTTCTCTCCGTTTCTCCTTTGCCTCAGATACGGGCCATAAATTTAGCCAGTCCGATAGCATCTTATCGGTAAGTGGTGCTGCTGCTGTTGCTGCTCCTTTGGTGCTCGCACGCTTGTAGTGTGGCACAATTAAGAAGCAGTAAAATCAGACTGCCAGTACAGTAATTTATGTATAGAGATAAGTGGCCGACGAGAGGTTCGTTTGTTTAATGAGACCAGTTGGCGATGCTATTCGCTAATGGCTCACTTGGAAAGAGAGAAAGAGGAAAGGGAGCTCTTTGGTGACAGATCACCATCAATAAAGATGACTAGGCTCGCGCAAGTTTGCTCGTCCCAATCATCGTCGACGTCGGCAGTCAGTCAGTCAGTCAGTGGTGGCAGGCAGCCCGTGCCGATGATCGGTGCCTTAAGATTGCAATCAGCTGACAAGGACATCGTCGGTGACATGTCAATCTGACCGAGTCCAAATCGATTCGTCCATTCACATCTTTCTCAGGCACTCACTCAGTCAGTCAGCCAGCCAGCCCCATTCATCGCTTCCTGACAGTGTCGGTGACACAAAGATGAGTGAGTGACGGCACAGACACGAGTAGTAGAGTGCACCTACTACTTCGGCTTGATTGGCTGATCGCTCCTACTGCCAGTGCCAGTGCCATCATGGCCATCACCGATCATCACACTTTCGGTGGGCTGTTCACAGCCACGAGCAAAGTAAGCTAGTGGTAGTCAAGTGATCACTTCACTTGCTGACTGCTGTCCGCCTAATCCACTGCTGTTGCACCGAAATGAAAGCCCCGAGAAGAGGACCAGGAGGGACCTTGAGATACAGCTGGAGCAAATTTTAGGCGGCACATTGCCCCATTGCTTCATTGATCATGTTAACGCGTTAACCTTATTAGTGCAGCAGCAGCAGCAGCAGACTGTGTGTCGCCTAATTGAGATGTTTATGTGTTTGTGTTTAGGGCTCGATTTGCATCCAGTCACACACTTCTACAGTGAGCACAACAAATCAGTTGTATATGGAAGGGAGACCACACACATACACTTTCAGGCACTTGCTCACTTGCTGTACTACTGCGCCATATTGCGTCTATGCAAGCGCCGGCGGATGATGATGATGATGTCTGCTGATGGTGGTGGTAAAAGTGCTTGGTCGGTGCTCTTGGGTCATGCCAACTGGCGGCACCGACTGCGAGTGAGAAGGACAGGCACAGAGTAAAGAGCACCCCAGCCGTTTCGGCGTGATGCAGCCAGCTAGCCGATGCTGCAGACACTGCAGCGACAGCAGCTCACCATCCAGTCACCATCATCTGGGCTCAAAGAGTGGCGGTAGTGTTGATGGTGGTGGTGTGTGGTCTGCAGAGGCCTTCAGGCGAGCGCAATCTAATCACGCTCAGCATCCGATTGATTGCGCTAGCTTCGATCACAGCCAACACTCCTCAGTCGACACTGAAAGCCGTCTGTATGCATACAGATGTCTACGTGCGGCAGAGAAGAGGAAATGAATGCAACATATCTCTTTCTCTCTTTTTCTATCTTCTATCCTTTTGCCTGTGTGATGCCTTTCACTGATGTATGTTTGTGCAAACTTGTTGGCAGAGGAGTAGTGTGTTTTCGTGTAAAAGGAAGAGTCAAAGTGAGCGTCGGCGAAGAAAACAATAAAACGTGTATCTGCTTGTGGCTAATTTTGGCACTGGAAAGCACACATACACACAGTGAAGAGGGTTACTGCGACGCTGAATAGCATCAACAGTGCTGGAGAAAGTGCAGTGACGAGTGCAGACTGCCAAAATGGCTAAAGGTGCGACAACTTGGAGAGAGAGAATGAGAGAGGGCAATTAGTGGGCCAATGGACAGCTGTCAGCCAGAGAATGAGAGGACAGCAAAACAACCTAATTGCGATTAATTGGACAGCCAGTGAGATTTATTCTTCCGGTCACAGTGCGCAGTCCTGCAGTGTACTCAGCGTTCAGTCGAAAGGGAAGAGAGTGAACTGTAGAGTAAACTAGTAGTTATCGCAGTTGCAGTGCCAGTAGCACAGTCACTTGCTGCCGCCAGGTAGGCGAGAAAGTCAACAGAGAGAGTCACCGAAGTCAACAGCGAGTGACAAAAGTTGGCGTCCCCTTTTTGCATATTTCTATGGACAGAGCATAGCATTGGGCAAATATTTAAATTTCCATTGGACTGGCAATGTAAATCCGCAAAATAAACAACCAATGAAGGGGGGGGCAGCCAAACAGTAAAAAGGGGCCAGATGATCAGATGATCTACGGCAAAGGACACAGAGAGCGCTAAAGGGCGATTAGCAGGAAGGTTGTCATCGTCGGCATCGGTTTCACTGCCGCTATGTTCCTGCCGAATCTGTCAACGTGTGTGTGTGCGGTCAGCGTTGGTGCAGCTGATGCAGCGGCCGAAATGGACAAGAGTGCCAGTAGAACGTAAATCACTGCAGCGGTGTGCTCATAATGGCCGCTGTCATTGCGTACCATGTTCACTGGCGATGATGCGACTGCCGATGATGCTGCCACCACACATCGCCGCATCGACGGACACTGGGCGCGCAACGAGGCTGGCGTGAGCGATGCCCGTCGCTGGCGATCTCCTCTCCTTCCTTCCTTTCCGATTTCTCGATTCTTGCTCGAGCAGTGAGCGAATATTTATGAAACCACTCGCCGGAGAGACAGAAGGAGCAGAGACGACGACGACGACGACCGGGTTGTGGCTGCGGAGAACTGCGCCTTCCGAAGTCACTGTAGCAGCAGCATCAGCATCAATCTGAGGCGCTTTTCTTCACTTGTCCGCACTTACTTCGGCTCGATATCATCGCGCGCGCGGCAACGTCATCTTCTTCTTCGGTCGTCACCAGTTTCTGAGAGAGAGAGAGAGAAGAAGAAGAAAGAGCCAGTTCGAGCCAAACCAAGTTCTCTCTCTCCGGCGAAGTGCTTAATTTATATTCTGTTTCGGCCAAACATGGCATGCGTTCGCCGCTGGCTGCTCAACTCACAGTTTTCCAGCTAGCTCTGGGAGAGTACTGCTGCTGCTGCTTCTGCAGCAGGCTTTCCTGTGCCGAGTCTCTCTCTCTCTTTCTCACTTCCCTCGGACTGAAGCGGTCTCTCGCATTTGGCATTTGGCAAACACAATACGGCGAGTGAGTACTCTCTGGTGTGCGATCTGGCAGCAGCAGCTCCATCGAGCCCAGTCTCGAGATGCATGTGTGAATGCGGCGCGAGAGAGGAAAGATTTTTGACCCTATAACGTTCGGGCCAGTTCTGTGCAGACGATGGAAGCTAACGAGCGAATGAGCCACCGAGGGAGAGGAAGGGGAGATGAATGGAAGGCACGCTTGGAAGCACGCGCTCCCTTCAATTCTTGAGCTGTGGCCGTTCGGTGCTGCTGCTGCTGTTGCTGTTGCTGTCGCCGCTGAAGAGTACAGCAGTGTGTGCTCGGCATCGGTGGAAGGCTCGACATTGTCGTCATTGCTGGCAGCCATAGCCACCGAGCATCAGCAGCAGCAGTAGGCACATTTTTCATTTGTCTGTGCAGGCAAGATGTGAGTGACGTGTCTGTATGTCTCGCTCGGTCTGTGCGGAAAGGCAATGCCGATATTTTGCAATATTTTGCACTTGCACACTTTTTTCGAGAAACCGTCTCAAGTGCTGCTGGCCGCGCACGAGAATCTGAATGACAGAATTGCTGCTGGTGCTAAAGTTGCTGCACACCGCTCCACTTTGCATCGTCTAGCAATTGATTCCGCCAGTGCTGGCGATCATGGCGCCTGGTGGCCACCGAGAGCCGCCGCTGATTGGCTCTCACTCCACTTAAAGTGGCCATCGGCAGTGGGCCAGCGCCGTCTTGGGCCATATTTCCTCTCCACGACGTCTGCAGCACAGATGATTGTGACACATGGCAAGTAGAAAGGCTTCAGCAAAGAGAGCACTGCTTATAAGAGCTCTAACGGCAGCAACAGCAACAACAGCAGGCACATCAACGAACTCTGTGCACTTGCAAATTTGTTTCCATTTACAGTGATCAACCGAAGCTACCACCACCAGAAGCACAAGCCAAATTTCCCCCAAAGTTGGTCTTTGTTGGTGACTACGACGACGGCTGATACTGGTGATGATGGCGGCGGCGGCAGTGGTGGTAGTGCACATTGAGCTCGCATTAGATGGCCATCACGAGTTAGCAAGAGCACAGGGAGAGAGGCTGAGTAATGTAATTTGGCTATCATCGGATGTGTGCTGGCCAGCAGCAACAACAGAACAGTAGTGGTATCAGAGTGAGATGCAAAGTGATCAGCAGTGAATGGACAGAGCAGTAGAAGCATCATCGGCGTCTACCAAGATGCGTCTGCGAGCGCACAGGCCCTGAATGCATCTCGGCAGTGGCAGCTAATTCCCTAATCAGACCGGTAATAACAACAATGAGCAGACGATAATGACACACACACATTGAGAGGGAGACAGTGTTGCAGACGATCGGTTTTGGTAGATGCACTGAAACACAGCGTCGATTGTGTGCACGCCAGTGAGTAAAGTGCCAGCGAAGCGTTTGCTCGTTTGTGACCATTCGGCGGCAAGTGAAAACTAGTTCGTTAGGCTTAGCTTTGACATGTTTATGACCAGATAAAGCAGTGCCGGACGCTGCTGATAATGAACTCAGCAGCAGTGGCCGCACAGACGCATCGACTCAATGATCGGTGTAATAGAGGCAGTTAGATAAAGATGACACAGGCAAATTGGTGCAAATTGGCAGCAAGGAGTACGCTGATGATGTGGACAGTGGCCATGACTGCTCAATGACAGACGGACAGACAGGCCAGACTGGGGGTACTGCTTCTGCACAATGTTGCTCATAACAACGTGCCAACGATATGGGCGCCAATAAAGAGGAGCAAGGAAGAGCAATTGGCGAAAGTGAGAGAAAGAGAGCGAGGAGAAAAGGGGAAGAGAGGAAGCAAGTCAAAAGATAGTGAGAGGGCAAATGTCTCTAATGACGGAGCCGCGCGAGCTCGCGAGCCAATTCGATTCGAGTGCGAATGGCCATCGAGGACATAATTAGATTGCCATTACCCACCGAAATGCTTGCAAACTTGTTACTGCTACCAAACTCAGCAGAAAAAAGGCATTCATCGAGGTGCCACTTAATTTGCAAATCGAAACGAAAAGCACGTCGAGTGGGCAGTGCCCACACCACCAGTTACAAGCTGGCACGCGCGAGACCAGAGAAAGAGAGAGAGAGAGAGAGAGAGAGAGCAGGTCAGCAGAGTGTGTGCTTGTCTGTCGGTGTAGTGGGGGCGATTATTCATCAAAATAATTCAATGGAAGACTACCAGCAGTCAGACTTAATCGATCAGACAACGCCCACTGAGCGTCAGAATTAGGCTGTACCAAGCAAAATAGACTTTTGATTGGCAAGGGACCTTTTTTGAAAAAAGAAAAAAAGAGATGGGAGAAGAACTGACAACCGAAAAAGAAAAATAAAGAGGGAAAACACTAAAAGAGCCGAATCGGGAGCGGAATTAGGAAACAGGACCCATTGCTGCTGATGCGATTCTCCTTCTTTTCGGGTTGACGCATGTCGGGCGCTGCTTCAACATGATGTTCGCTTGTTTGAGGCAAATTGAGCTAGCGCTGCGATGCAGGGGCCCAACTATGTTGCACCGTGCGGAACAGCAAATGAGCCATCGCGGCGACTGCCAGAGAGGAAGTTTAATTGTTGCAAACAAGAAACGGAACATGTTGCCGCCACTGCGTCTCTCTCTGTGTGCGCCTAGCGGGAGAGCATGTTCGGGAGGTCTAATCAAATTGACTTTGACACTAAACAGCCTGGCCTCGTGTGTGCACTGCCAGGACGGAGGCTAAATTGAATCGAACACTCAAATGGTCGTCGGAGATTGAAAAGTCATGTCTCCGCAGTGTTCGGCGGCACCAACGACCCAACAACAACGACGACAACGACAGAGGCAGCAAATGAGCAAATGAACAAACGACCATAGTGGAAACGGCAGAAAAAGGAGCAATGATGCTACTTTGTGTGCTGCAGATTGGCCAAGTGATGACACGAAAGCTCGGGTAGCTCTGCTGGCGCCCGATTGCCTGATCGTTGTGTAGTCGTCAGCAAGGCACCGGTGCAAGCTCGGAATGGTCAGTCATTGAGTCATCAATGAGACCATCAAGTGCAGCAGCAGCAACGGCAGTCTCTGCCGCACGAGTGCTGAGGCTGATGCTGATCGTTCGTTCAGTGGACGATGGACGAAGCAAATTTAATTTGTCCATTTTGAGAAAGCAAAAGAAAGAGCAAGAGTGAGCTTAGATTCGATTAAAAAGGCAGTCTGCAGCAGCAGCAGCAGTCCTGGCAAGTGGTAATGAAAGATAATGTCAATCGGAGAGTCGATTCGATTTGGGTGCGGTAATTGGGCCAATGCTGAGAGTACTGCTGCTGCTGCTGCTCATTCAGCGCAGTTCTGTCCTTCATTGCCCACAACAAAAAACCTACTAGCTAACAGTCTGCAGCACAAGTCCCGAATCGTTTTCACTCGCGCAAAAGTCACTGTGCTTGTTGGCTTTGTTTTAAGGCAGCCGAAACAGAGAACGACAGAGTTTTGCTGGCAGCCCAAGCTATTTCAGCACCCGCACCCTCGGACCGGAGCTGTGGTGATGGTGGTGGTGGTGGTGGTGTCTGCCTGTCTGCCAAGAGTTGGCGCGGCCGATTGTTTGGCTTTATTTTCGAAATCGTTCAAGCAAAAAAGTCAATTTCTGCTCGCTCTCTGCTCATTCTCTGCTCATTCGTCCCGTTCAGTGGCTGGCTGAACAGGAACAACCAAAGAGGAAGCTGGCTCACTCTGAAGAAAGAAAAGACGCAGTGAAAGAAGAAGGAGAGTGCGGGAGAATGAAGGAGCATGGCTTGAAAAAGCTGAGCTGAGGAGCGAGTTGCTTGAATTATTTTTTAAATTTGTAAATGCGCTTTAAAGTGAGATCACAGAGCGAGGCATACACACAGCGTTCAGGCAAGAGAACAAAAAAATGGGAGACGCGTTAAATCGAGAGCACTAATTGTACTGCAGAAGTGAACTGGCTGATGGTGGTGCACCGACTGAGGCGGTGGCGTACACCATTCACTGGCATTCGCACTTACAGTTGCCACAGAGAATCGCTTTATTTTCGCAGAAGCAGTAGTTGCCGTAGTTGCGGTACACACACACACACTGTCTGCAGACTGTGATTGTCATTGAGGCGGCCAAGCAAATATGCCTCCTCAAATGATATTGTCTTCCACTGGTTCTGGCAAGCACTTTCCGCAATGGCAGCCTTACAAAGCTACTAACTAGCACAGGCAGTGCTACCGCAAAGATGCCAGTGCGACTTTATAATTTTCAACTCATTAAACACAATTTGTTGCCTCCAAGTGCCATCGAGCGAACAGGTCCAGTCAATATGTTCGCTTTCTGTCTGAATAACAACTAACTGATGCTGTTGTTTCCGAAAACGATGGCGGTTGTTGTGACGCTATTCTTTCCTCACACCACAGTTTTTCTAAAAATGAAAGCGTTTTGATTACAGTTCTGTCAATTCTGTGTGTGAGCAAAGCCTCCGAAGACAGACACTTCACACTACTTTGTATCTATTTATACCACCAAAGTGCTGTTCTGTACTTTGATCTGCCTTTAATTAAATAATGGCCTACTGACAAAGAGCGAGAACACTCGCTCGAGTGGTGCCGATGGCCGCAAAGAGGCCTGGTCGAGAAGTTCGATCGGTGTACTTGGCCATTGCCGCATCATCATCATCACCGCCGTCCTCATCATCATTCTCCAGATCAGTGTTTGTCCGTGGTTGCATCAAGCAGACGTGAGCACACGTGCACACATCACAATTGTAGGGCTGTTTGCTGTTGCTGTTCAACTCAGTTTGTTTACGTTCGCAGTCAAAGAGAGTAAGAAGAAGATAGAGTGTGTTTGTATGAAAGAGTGGGGGGATGGGGGAGAGTGGTAGTAGTAGTAGAAGTAGTAATGCTCCACTTGCCTTAAGATCGGCAAAAAGTGCCGGCTTCAAGAGTACAAAGTCCTTTGTTAAAGTGTTGATGAATGGTTCCTTTAATTACACAAAAAAGTTGACAATTAAAATCGACATCATTTGAAAAGGGTTTTAGTGATAGTAGTAAAAGTAGTAGTAGAAGTGGTAGCTGACAGTAATTACTTATGCAACACATACGCACACCACACAAGACACTAGTTTAGTCAGTCAATCAGTTCAGTGGTCAAGTTTGCTAGAGAACAATATTCTTTCCTTCAATTTCTCTTCACTCCTCTCGGCCCAGTGCTCCCTAAAGGGCTTCCATCATTCTCATCCTCATCCTCATCTTTTGCCCTTTCTCCTTCCTCTTTGGTGCCTGTCAAATCAGCGTGTCTTGTAACTTGTCAGTCTCAATCTCGCCGCTCGGTGCACGACGGTGGCCAGAAAGTACACCGAGAAAGTACACAGACTTGCACCCCAGCACTTGCTCACACGACACACCGACACTGATCAGAAGGCAGTGTATCTTTCAATGGCAAACAAGAAAGCATATTTTCCCTAGATCGTACACACTTGCAATTAATCGACAGTGGCAGCGGCGTCAGCACTGGCACCACTACAAGACACATCAAATAAGAACGACCACAAGTGTGTTTGCCAGCTTCAAGTGACCGCAAGTGATGCAGCAGCACCAGGCTGAGGTTGAGGCTAAGGCAGCAAAAAAAACACCGGCGAAAGATGTGGCCAAGTCAGTGGGGGTAGTAGAGAATAAGTTTTCACTCGAAGGTCTATTGTTTTGTCGGCTAATCAGTGCCGGTGCACCGACTGCGACTCTGTGGCGGACAATCAGCAGAGCAGCAGCAGCAGCCTGTGAAGTAGTTCTCGTTCATGTCGTGCAGCGAGTAGACCAGTGACCAGCTCGTAATAGCATCGATAGCGACCTGATACGATCGTGATTGCGCTATTACACATGTCTGGGTGTGCCGTGATCGGCTCCATCCGAGTGCCGACACTGACGAGGTGGTGGTACTGCCGCTGCTGCTGCTGCACAGTCATGTCCGCACTCTGTACACACACACTAATGCTGCTGGCAGGCAATTCTGGCACCGCCATTAGCCAGCAAACAGCAAATTAATTTTACTTTTATTTTAATCAGAACTCGCTTGCCTCAGCAGAAGTTGCCCTGCAAAGTGAATGCCAATGCAAATTTGATGTCCATTTGCACAGACACACAGGTATTGCTAATTCCGTATCGATTTGCTTGCTTTGAGTCGATTCAGTTCAAATTCTTTTCTCGAACAGTGATGAAAGTGCTAAGCATTGCTGACCACGTTCAACGAAAAGCATTCTAATGGCAGACGATTTCAGCTCTTTGGTCAGTGCAAGTGTCACTGTGTGCAGTGTGCTCAACCAAAAGAGGGAGAGAAAGTCCAGCGCAAAAAGTGGCAAATAGCAGAGGATTGAAGCTGAACGAGATCGAAACAGCAGGAGTCCTCGTCGCAGCGTCGCTATTCTCTGGGACAACTAGTTGTGACGAGGTTAAGTGAGGTTAGTTTGGGCTAGGCAGACTGCACCACCACTACCACCATCACTACACGCCACAGGCAGACGAAAGAAAATGCTCCACCGCAGACACATCGAGCCAGCGAGTAGCGAAAAACACTGCTCTTCCTTTTCTCAGTAAGTACACTCGCTTCTCTTCGTCAGCTGCTTTGTTCTCATTTCTCATTTCAATAAATTTACTTCGTCGAAGAGACAGTGAGGCTGCTGTTTCTGCTATTGCAGTGTGTTTAAGATCTGATCTCAAAAATAAAACTAGCGCTTCTTCGAACTGTGAAGTCTTGCTTCTTTGGTGGCTGAAGAATGCAAAGAGTGAGATGGCTACAGAGTGCCATCAGAGAGAGCTGCTGCTGTTGTTGCCATTACCAGAACTACCACTACGCTTGCCGCCGGCTGGCCAGCATTCGGTTCACGGTAAAAACCGCCAAGATGGTAATGCTAGACGCCAGGGAAACACACTGTGCACTTTTTCTCCCTCTTTCTCGTGCTCTTCTTCACTGCTGTCTTCACTTCGGGGAAGGCAACAGTGAAACGTTGAGTACCACCAAGCAACAGCAGTCGCAGTCGGATCAACGGAATCAGCAGCAGCAGCATTCGAAACGCGACGCAAACGTGGTGCTCCAACCGCGTGCATGGAGAGGCTATTCTAATGTCCATGCACACATGTGTAACGTGTCCGAGGAGAAGGACCAGCAGCAGAGTCAGGTTACAAGTTGCCACAAATGTGAAGAAAGAAGAAATTGAAGATGTAGTGACAGGCCGGAAGAGACAGCGGACAGGACACTGCTGCGGTTGGGCAGAGTGCAGTCCAACGCTGGGGTGCTCTGGTCACCGAGAGAACACACATGGCCAGTGCCTTCTCATTCACATGCCCTCTCTTTCTTTTTCCCTGCTGGCCTGCACATCGATGCAGTGCTAATTAATTGGATCACTCATTTATCAGTGGCTCTGTCGCTGTCACTGTCCAGGCTGTCCACTGCTGACTAACTGACTGACCAACTGCTGACTGCAAACGATCAACAACGACTTCGCCAGAAATGGTAATTGTAGAAGTGGTCGGTGTGCGGCCTCGAGGGCAGCAACAGCAGCAGAAGCAGCAGGATCAGCAGTTAGGAAGGAGACCAAGAAGAACCAAGTAATAGTGCCTCCACCAACTGCGAACATTAAGCTGAAAAAAGGTTCCTACGCAATAAATAAGAGCAGCAGTGGTAAATGGTAAAGCGCACAGGCATGGGGTCTCCCACACACATACACACACACTCACTGACGGACACTGACTGGCCACGAGGGTCGAGGTAGCTTGGCTTAGTTTTACTTTAATTCAGTTCAGTTCAGCGGTGGTCGAAGCAGCAGTGGTGGTGGGCAAAGGTGAGCACTGAGGCAATGTGGCACTGGCAATTGCCGATCCTCCAATGCCCGGTGTTCCCAGAAATGATCAGAACAGCAATAAAAGGACAGCAAGAGCAGCAGTGGTGGCGGTGGACACCACCGACTGCGACCTATACCGGACAGACGAGAGCACAGAGCTCACAGCAGCAGTGCATTCACCGTCTATCTGGCATCGATACGGTGTCGGACTCGGTGAGCCCGGGCCCCAAGTGCTGGGCCGATGTGCAAGTGTGGCAAAGTCAAGCGAGTCACTTTGTATCGATCCCATTCACTCATCCCTCATTGGCCATTCATAATGGCACCTTTCCCCACATCAGCAGCAGGGCCAAAGAGTCGACACCACCACCGCCGCCGCTGCCACCACTGCTGATGGCATTGTCTTTCTCCAGTTGCGCGTCTGTCGAAGCAAATGTGCACCAAAGAACAGCAGCAGCAGCCAGCCGCACCGAGCTCGCCATTGAGAGCGACCAGACCAGAGAGAAGGAAGGAAAGAACGCGATAGCTGCTCTTTTTGTGGACTCTCATTTGTATAGGCTGCAGCAACTTTTGACAGAATGCTTTGGTGATCGACTTTTTCAGCTCAGTGAATCTCAAACAGACTGGCACAGTGCCTGGCTGGCTGGCGTTCAGCCACTACGACTACTACTGCAGCAGCACTGCCACGACCAATACCAAGGCGAATGGCACGCAAATGAAACGTGCAACGCCACTGCTGAGTGACAGCTCGAGCTGGCCGCGCGGTGGTGGTGCACGCTCGCTCCATGACGGCCAATTTCGCCTGGGACTGGGCAAAGTTGCTGCTGCTCATACTGCTGCCATTCTCTCTGGCTGGGCAGAGAGAAAGAGAGTGAGAGAGCAGTGGTAGTGCACTGCCTCGAGTGGAGCCAAATTTCGCTAATTGGATTGTTCGATGGCGAGCACAAATGCAATCGTCTAATTCGATTACAATTGGCCAGACACAAAGTAGCAGAAGTGGTGGCGATGGTGCACAACACACAAACACACAGGCATTGAGAGAGGGTCCTGTGGCCTGGTGCAGTCTGGTACAGCACGCTATAGTCTGCCCCAGTGCTGTTGTTGCTGCTCATATAGACGACAGACACTGGCCAGTGGATGGATGGATAGATGGCCAGTAAAATGGTCCTTTCTTTCAGTCTTTCAGTAGATTGCTGCCGCTGCTGTTGGCCACTCTTGAACTCTCAAACTCCAAACGCCAACTCTGAATTAAAGAGCTTCAAAGGCTTCAGCAGAGAAGTGAATTGTAGCCGGCAGTGTGCCTGCAGCAATGAATGGAGAATGAAGAAGCAGCCAAAGCTGTCGATGGCACTGCTGATAAGGGTGACTTATTGGCCACGGCTAGGCGAGCTGGTCATCCTTATCAGGCCGGGCAATCTGGCGCAGTCCACTTTGCATTTGCGCCTCGGCGCAGTGTGATTGATTCCGCCTGGCTGCTGCTGCTGCTGCTGCTGCTGGCAACACTTTCCACTTCGGTGTGGTCAACAGAAAGTGAGCTGTTGTGGGTGCGAATGAGAGGGTAAACAGCAGCAGCTGAAAAAGCGTGTCCTGTGTAGTCGCAGAGGATCAGGAGCAGGCGCACTGCGAGACGCAGGTACTGCTGGGGCGAAATGGCGCCAAATTAGTGGTCTTTCGGGCAGCCAAGAGACGTACTAGTCACAATCATTCAGTGGAGTCAGTGCACAGGAAACGTCGAGGTGTGGTCTTCACTGTGTCTGTGTGCGTTTGTGGACGACTGCCAAGGATCACTGGGCGCCTACACCGGGGCGCTATAGCAGCGCATTGACAGCACCACAAACTGCAGACAATCCATCTGATAGATGGGGCACACTGTCCTGTCCTCTCACTGCTGGTCAGAAACTGCTGATGGTAGAATATGCCCTGCAGTTGAAGCTACCAGAGCGAATATGGTGCTGCTAAAGGAATTCTATCAACCAGACAGTGGACACACTGCAGGAAAGCAGTGGCATATTTAGTTGCCAACTTGGAGCCAAGTGTAGTAATGCCGAGTAATGCTGATGCAAACGGTGCAGAAGGTGCAGCTGAAAGAGCAGCAGCAGCAGCTAACGGTGTGGCCTGTGTGACTCGTCTCCGATGCCTGTCAATTATTAATTAGGTCTTTGCTAGTGCACGCAGGCACACAGACAGTCGTCGATTGGCAGCAGTTTAACCTTTATCCATTATTTATGGCATTTGGCAAGGCAGTGCTCAAGTTTTTATAGAATGGCCCGATAAATTATAATATTAATTCACACGAGCAATACTGGCATTACAGCGAGCGAGTGAGAGGACATCACAGGCTTGCGAGAGTATTGCGGCCTGCTAGCTGCTGCTTCATTCACAGCTAGTGAAGCGCCAGAAAGCAGATTTATATTAAAAATGAAATGCAATGCAATGATTGAAGTAAGAGTGAGTATGAGGAGTAGAAGACTGTCAAAACTGCAGAGAAAGGGAGAGAAAAACACTGCACAATCGACTAGGCAGCAAAAGAGGGGAAAGAGAGAGAGAAAGCAGTTTTGTCAGTGGCAACTGGCGACGAGCTCGTCCCTTGAGCCGTTTTCCTTTTCTTTCTTCGCCTTTCGTCGTCGTTGGCTCAGTCGCAGTTTCTCAGTGGCGCGTTCTCAAATCGAGATCGATTCAGAGCTAAACGTTGGGGAGGAAAGCGGCTGAGAGAGAGAGAGAGACCGCTTTGGCGGGCAATAATAAGCTAATCCCATGACTTGGTTTGCCCAAGACACCAGTTGTGACGCTAAGGTCAAACATGTGTTCCACACACACACACACACGGCCATACGTGAGGAGGGGAGCACAGGGGCCGCAGTGAAGGGGACAGAGGCACAGCACAAGGCGAACAGTTGAAGCAGGCAAGCAGGACTACAGACAATCGCCAGATAAACAGCAAGCACAAAGCGACATTCAACTTGGCGACAATCGAGCATATTATATTGCAGTGTAGGCTTACGACAAATCAGACACGCACTCGCTGCAGTGCCTTCATCAACGACAAACACTGCTGTTGTTGTTGCTGCTGCCGGTGCAAGGCAGCTGAGAAGATTATTGGGATTCGCTTGTGGCAAGACAAACTATATCGGCATTAATCGACTTAGTCTGCATTAATACCTATTTAATGGAACAAATAGCCTCATTGCTGAGTGCAGCAGTGACAGTGCAGCACGGCAAGGCAACTGAAACAAGGCTTTCGCGCAAATATTTCGACATCATTAGTGTGCTGAAGAAAAGCTCGACTGTGGACTGCTGCTAACCAGGCAGACCAAGAGAGAGACGGGGAGTCCCTCTTTTAGTAAAAAACCAGGGGCTCGGAAGAAGGACACCGTTTAATTAGTGCCTGGCTGAAAACAATGCCACTCAGGGTGTGTATATGTGTGTGTCTGTGTTACGTCACAGTCAGACTTAAAGTGAAAGAAGTCAAGTTGCGCATTACCAGGGACGAACAACAGCGAAGAGCTCACTCACACTCACACACAGAGAAAGGAAAAATAGAAAGTGCCAGTGGATTGCGTTTCCGTGAAACATGCAGCTTTTGCTAACATTTTTTTCGTTTTCGTCCTATTCAAAGGATTAGTCTTTCTCCTGCTGTTGCTGCTGCTGACCACAAAGTGGTGCGAGACTGAGAGTGGTGGTGGTGGTAGTCGCCTGACTTGGAAAAATCAGCATGGTAATGGTACTTTTCAATGTCAACTTAAAGACAAGGTCAAGAGGAACCTGATAGAAAGGGAGAGAGAGAGAGAGCGAGCAAAGACGGTGCTAAGCGGCTGAGAGCATTGGCAATGAGAGTGAGCGAGTAGCAGTGTTACTAGCCACTGGCGCAGTCGGTCGCACAATGCTCGCATGCTTGCAGATAGTCATAATTATAATTAATGCAGCCGAGTCAACTGAGTGAAGACAGCAACTGAGTGTGAGAGGAAAACGAGAAGAAGAAAAAGAAGAAGAAGCCAAAACTGCTTCAGCAGCAATGTTTTAGTCTTCACAGAGTGTTCGGAAAGAGGCACAGACGGTGAGCCAACAAGTGGCACTGCAAGAGAGAACGTGCTCCTCGTCGACTGTTGGCCATGTTTGCCTAGTCGATGGAGTGTACTCATTCGGGTTGGCTTGCTCTTAATTGAATCACCCAAAGAGACAGTCAGACAAACCGAAACAGACAGCCACTGCTGCGACGTGCTCACATCGTCGGCTGAAGCTTCGCAGCTCGGCAGTTATCCATTTCTCACTCTCACTCGATCCACTTGTGAGCAAAGAGAGCGGGGCAAATTTTTATTGTCATTTAAGTATTGAACTCGTGTGTGGCACTTGTCAGGCAAATTGTTACTTTTGAGTGTCATAAATACATCAATTAGTGGCGGCCACTGAACACTGGGCAATACTACGCACACAGTAATCACACAAGCGAAAAGCAAGTGAGAAGTGCTACAGATGTAATTACGTGTTTATTCGAAGATCGCTCATTCAATACAAACAACAGCAGTCCTCTTTCCTCTCTGAATGGGCAAACTGCAAACTGGTGCTCTTGCTCGATATATTGCGCCCAAGTAGACCACTACGAGGAAGCAGACACACACACAAATTTTATTGCACACAATAAAAAGTGGACATGAGAGATAGAGAGGAAGAGCTTCTGCAGGGGCAAATTGTTGCCTGCTGCTGAAGAAGACTGCTGCACTGGGCCACTGCAATGCAGATGAATCGCAATGAAAATAGCTAGTGAAGAAGGGCAGAAGTGACAGACAGAGAAGCAACTAGTCAGCCAGCGAACCAGCAAAGAGACCATAAATCTATCGGCAATGGAGATCATAATTAGCCTATCAAGACAAGTGTGTAAATTGGCAATGGCAAATTAATATCGATTCAGGGGGAGAGCCAGAAAGAGAGAGAGTGCACGTGAGCACCGTGGGGCCACTGATCATAAGATGAGTGGTGACGGTGTAACCCGTTGGCTACTGCCCTGCCACCGTCGCAGACTCATTAGCAAACTGTAGCCAGTCGTTCAGAGATGGTCGGTCAGATAGGCACAGGGCACGGACCGGGACCAATCGCTCAGTTCAGGTGCTCAGCTGTTGCTGCTGCTCATTCGAACATTCCTCAGTGAGAGAGAACACTCGACCAAAGGTGGCCTGGAAGTAGCACTGGCTGGCTAGCTCTGTCCTGCACTCTACCACCTCATCTCACTGGGCGAGATGTGTGCTGATAATGGCGAAGACAGAAGGCAAAAAGATGGCAATTGGCAGTGAATGCGGGCAACAAGCGAGCTGAGGTACGTCGACCAGGAAAGGCACCTCACTCTACACAGTCAACCGCTTTCGCTCTCTTTCTCCCTCACTCACTGCTTTTGCCAAAATTGCCTTCGATTGCAATTAAAGACGCTGCCACAGTTGGAGTTGCTCTTGAATGTATGTGCAAGTTAGAGAAAGAGAAGAGAGGAGAAAAGAAAGCAAATCTAATTCGCTGTGGCTAGCTTTACAATTAAAATTTTATTCTCTTCTGCCGTGTTATCGTTTGTCTTGCTGCTTCCACTCTCTCTCTCTCTCGCTCTCTCCTGCTGCATAGCTTTGTATCCCGGTGTACCTCTCTCTTTCTTTCTTTTCTTCAGCGGTGGCCGTAGCAGTTGTGCTGCTTCTCTTTCTTTTTAGGAGAGAGAGTTGCACACATACACAAACAGCACACGGGCAACTTGTTTCTGATCAAATTATGAAGACAGTCACAAAAATTCGCAAGTGTATGTGGCGAAGAGAAAGAGAGCTAGCTCACCAACCGCGCGCCGAGAAGGGTCCACACACCACTACGGTGAACGAAACGATTATTAGCAAGAGAAAGAGGGAAAGAATGGCAACAGCTGAGGAGGAAGACTGTGACGGTCTTGGAGTGAGAGAGGGCGAACGCGAAATAAAGCACAGTGCTGAACGCCGACGGGCAAACCTGACCAGGTACGGCCATCAGCAGCAGATGAGCACGCAACTGGCTTGCATTCTAGCTATCCTAGCTGTCCTCTGCGACTCCTTGCTGCCACACTGTTCTCCTGCCTCGTCCTATTAACACTTGCTGCTGCTGCAGCAGCTCAGACTAAATTGAAGGCAATTTTCTCCAGGTAAAGCTTAACGACTGGCGCAACATGGTCAGAGATGCTGCAGCAGCGACCATCGGCACTTGCAGCGCATTGATGTGCAAGGTGCACTCGCTCAACTGCTGCTGCTGCTGCTGGCAGAAGCGCCACTTACTGCCCCGGTTGCAGCTGAACATACCTCGGACGCGAGAATGCGTCAATATGGAAAGGTGGCAAAGTATCATATGTGGATTGAGGCTTGCAAATTGTCAGCTTCAACTTTAACTTCAACGAGGAAAAGGGGGGAGCTCTGACTGAGTGATGGGCCGTTGCCGTGAACGCGATAAGTGCTTGCCTGCCTGCCTGCCTCTGTTTATGTGAGTGTGTGCGAGTGTGTGAGTGCCCGGCGACACATTCGCCGAGAATGGAGCCAATCAATCGGAAAGGTTAACTCTCGTCAAGTGAGAGTGACGACTGAGCCAGTGCGGCTCTTTTTTTTTCTTTCAATGGCACTTGCAGCACTCTCTTGGCAAAGTTGTTGTTGTTGTTGTTGTTGATGGTAGTGGTGGTGGTAGTAGCGGTAGCGGCGGCCAAGTCTGCCAAGACAGTAGCATAAAGGCCAACTGGAGAACTGGCAAGTGTGAGAGCATCTGATTTATTGCCCCATGCCGCATGCCGTCGCTGTGGCAGTGATGAAGGGGCAGACTGGAAGACCAGGCGGCAGTTCATTAGTTCTAATCGAGCAGTACCATAGAGTCCCCAGAGTGGCAAGGAAAACAATTTCGCCTATTTTGTCGGCGTCTTTGTGAGTGTCGCCATGAGGCCCTCTCAGATGCTTCGGTACATTTGCAGCTACTACTGTAACCACTGCTGCCAAGTGCTCCAAGTGGGCAAATGCACTGTTTGTTTTCCCTCTTCTCCTCAAGGAGTAGCTTCTACCGTGTCCGGTAGTGCTGCTGCCGCCGATACTCCTCATATGCACACCTGATGCTAGGCAAAATGTGAGCAATCGGCGATCGGTGGTGCTAATTTGAGCACATTAATAATATAAATCTATTACCGACACTGTGTGCCTCTCTCTCTCTCTCTCTCTCTCTCTCTCTCTCTCTTTCTCGCTTTTTTTATTGTAGCACTGTTGATGCTGTCGTACACACACACACACACACAAACACACAAACATGCATGAACACCGGTGTCTTGTTTATTTTTTGTGTCAGCATTTATCTCAGCTCGGCGATTTATTGCCATCACTCTCTCTCCCTGCGACCTCTTATTGCGCCCTGGTTACAAGAGCCACTGGTGATAAGCGAGTGGACGACGCTGCGCCATGCAAACACCAAGTGTGGAACCACACACAAACACACTCACACATACGTTTGCAAACTAAAGAAAAATGCAACCGGTGGCTGTTTCGGTGGCCAGAGAGGCTGATCACACCAGGCTACTGTGTCGGCAGCACGTAGTTGTATTCAGTTGCTGCCGCTGTTGCTTCTGCTTTTTGGGCTCACACACTCTCGCTTTATGACCGGTCCGTAATGGCCGTAAGTGGTGCAATAAACTTTATTATTCTATTAACTCGCACCAGACCGATTTTTCGTGCGACCAAGCGCTGAAGTGATGCACTTTGCAGTGTGTGTACGATGCTCATGCGGTGGTCGTCCTGGTTGGTGCTGCTGCTGATGCTGTACTGGTGCTAACTGCCGCAATGTCTGGAAATGCCACCGATACACACACACACACTGGTCGGCATTTCATAAGCCACTACACCACCACCACCACCACCATCATCATCACCAGCAAGACTGGAGAGACAAAGGCCAGGGTGACCTGGCGAACGATAAGAAAGCGAGAGAGGGGGAGAGAGAGAGAGCCAACTGCAAAGCTACTCTGCTCTGGTCTTATCGGGTGATAAGTGACACTTTCTGTGCATACAAGCAGACAGAGTGCGGTGCGACAGTGCTCACAAACACACCGAAGAAGGTGGAGGGGACAAGGCGCGATGTGTTGGCAGCAGTGCTCAGACGGCGGTGAGCAAATAGAGCTCTCTCACTCTCCCTAGCTATGTTTACCTGGCTTTTAATTTGATAAAAATGCTGTAAACTTAATTTATGGCACTCTAAAGCAGTCTGAAGGAACGCACACTACAGTGGAGGAAACGGGCAATTTGTTTGCGCAAAAATTTGATTTGCTTTCCATTCAAATGCGCTACTACTGCTCTTGTCGCTGACTAGGTGTTAGAGCTGGACACTAAACCCAAACAGGTTTGATTTGGGTTGGGTAACCAAACCCA
>JAALOO010000212.1_pt1 | contig 52629 bp, 42 predicted proteins | sample 7257641 | NCBI WGS metagenome assembly JAALOO01 (sample SAMN14085613, study PRJNA598686) | mite metagenome | biome: ENVO:01001000; feature: ENVO:01001002; material: ENVO:01001226; isolation source: single female mite from University of Michigan culture on fish food culture... ...
CCACTGATGTTACACTCGTCAAATAATCAGTTGTACTGTCCACTGGAGTTTCACTGCTTATTGAATCAGTTGTACTTTCCACTGATGTTACACTCGTCAAATAATCAGTTGTACTGTCCACTGGAGTTTCACTAGTCGAATAATCAGTTGTACTGTCCACTGATGTTTCACTCGTCAAATAATCAGTTGTACTGTCTTGTGTTGTTTTGTTTTTTATTGAGTCTGTGGTATTTATTTTTTGTTTGTTTGTTTTTATTTTTAAAGATGTTTCTGCTGTAACCTTTTTCTCAAATTTGTTTTTTTTAAACATTGGTGTGCTTGTTTTTTTTATTTGTTGATTTTTGTTTTCTAGTTTAATAAAAAACAATATAATAAATTTAAAATAAAAAATTTGATTTTTACCTGTATTCTGCAAATTTGTTTTTGATAATTTTTTTATAGTTTCCGTTTTTGTTTCATTTTGTGTAAACTCATCCCACCAACTTGTTAACCATTGCCAAACGTTACTCATCTGGTTATTAATATAAGTTTTTCCATATGGTGCGGCGTTGTTCACTTCTATAGAAATAAAGTAAACTATTGTACACAAAAAAATAATTTTTGACAATTTTTTCATATTGGTTGTTTTTAAACGCTGTTTGTTCACATTTGTTTTTCCTAAAATAATTTTGTGTTTTTTGTAAAAAGTTTGTTTTTAAGTTGTGTTTTCTTGTATTTTATTCTTTATCTTTGGTCTATAAATTCTTTACTTTTTTATATCCTTTAACGTATTATTTCATCAAACTTAAGCTTTTCAATTGCATTGATGTTTTATGCCGTTGCCTAGTAAAATAATTGCGGTTTCTTTGATTTTTTGTTTTATGTCTGTATTCTTTGTTAGTTTGCTTCATAATTTTACTTTTTATAACTTTATCATTGCATTGCACTTATCCCGGATTGAAACATTTTTTAAATTTAGCATTACTAAAAGTTGTTTCACTTTTTAATCAACTAAGTTTTTTGTTGGTTAAGATTTTAATTTGTTTTTAAAATATGAATTTTTTGTTGTTTTTTGAACGCTTTTATTAAAACTTTAATAAATTTTTTAAATTGTTAACAAGAGTTTTTATTTTTTTGTCAAATTATAAAAAACAAACCCAGTTATTTTTATGTTTAGTCTAATTTTTTTATGTTTTACAGTGCTAACATTTATTAAAAATTTTAAATTTTAGAAACGCGCACGCAACAATTTTTATGATTTACTGTTATACACTTTTTGCAAAGTTATCGTTCTCATCAGTTTTGAAGGACGTCACGATGGCCAAATGCAAAACAAAACGTGTTGATTTTTATGGTTTTTTGGTAAAGTATATGATTTAGAGGAAACCAACATTATCATTTCATTGACTTGTTAATAAAGCAATGAATCTAATAAAACAGTTACCTACAAAAATGTAAGAATTTGATAAAATAAGTTTTGAAATGAGTTTTGTTTATTGAATTTTTTAATTATTAAAAATTACTTGTTATTTTTTATTTTTCCAGTGAAAAGTTTACACGTTTAAGCATTAAAAAACCTAAAGTTCTTAAAACATTTGTAAACGTTTAACTTAGATAGTCTGCTACAATAAATTTTTGTTTTTTCTGATAAGCTTAACTTTATCATTTTATATGTTACTTCTGTTAACTATATTTACGAGCAAAACTTGTTTTTAAGCAATTTTGTTTCAAATATTTTTATTAATCTTATTTTTCAAGAATTTTTGACAAGTAAGTAACAATAAACATGTCGCATGTTGGGTAGTCACAAGGTCACTAGAAAAAATGAATAGAGTAGCGGCCCATAGGCCGCTAGCGACGTGGCTTTGAGAAGTTCAAAGTTACGTCGCCTGTTTGTGTATATAAGCAGCTACTCTTTGCCAATAAAGTCAGTCTGGACTACGTATGCTTGTGTTCACTCTCACTCAACGCTTCTGGTATAGTTTTTTTAAAATTTACTTTTTAAACACATATAAGTTAAACATTTTTAAAATTATTTTTTATTTTATAAATACAATAAAGGTATTTTATAAAAACAATTATTTATTACATTCAAATGTTAAATCATTAGTTTGCTACTAGTTGGAACTTGTTGAGTGTGCAACCTTACGTGTTTGTTTAGATTAGATGGATCAGAAAAAGATCTACCACAAAAACGACAGTTTAACGGTTTTAACCCAGTATGAGTTCGAATGTGAATTTTAAGGCCATATTTGCGAGTGTAGACTTTTCCGCAGTAATTGCAACTGTGTAGTTTGCGATGACCATCAAGGTTGTGTTTGGTTGACTTGCTGATTGTCTTTTTTAAAGGTCGATGTGAGTGATGAGCAAAAGTGTTGACTAGTGAAGAAAAATGCGATTGCCCGTTATTGCCGTTGCTCAATGAACTTAAACGAGAAGGTTTATCTGTCAAGTTGGAGCAAACGTTAGCTCCAGAAACAGCGGTCAACAGATACTGACTAGATTTTTTAATACTAGTTATAGAGTTTAAAGAGCGCGAAGATGAACTAAAGTTTCCAGCAGATTGACTGTGTGGTAAGCTGCTGGCAGATGTTGCTGCAGGACAGGCAAATTTGAGATGAATTTTTAATGGATTTGGCTGCGTGTAGGACTTGCCACACGAGGTGCAGATGTAGCAAGTTCCGTTGATAATGTTAGATGGTGACAAAAAAGGAATGCCAAGCGCTAGATTCAGATCAAATGATGGCCAAAAGGCAAGTTCCTCGCCAGGAGCAATGGAGCGAGTGGAACGTAAAACAACGCGCAATTGACGAGAATGATGATGACTTGAAATGGGCGAAAATGCGTTCAAACTACCTGTTACCAAATCCGGGTGTATTCCGCCTAGCGGTGCTGCAATGAGGTTCTGCTCAAAACAGTTTGCCGCCAAACGAACTCGGTACGTCCATCCTGATGGATCATGGGCACAGTGCAGCAGGCCGTTAATAATTTGAATCTATTACAAAATAAAAGTTAATAAATGGCTTTATTAAAATTAAACTCAAGTTGCAGCCTTTACCTTTAATGGCTTGGGCTTTTTGCCGAGTGGTTTTTCTGTGGAGCACTGTGAAACACTTTGACTGTACAAGATGGACATTAGGCGAACCATGTCAAAATGAAACGGTTTTGAGCTTGTCCCAGCTTCAATGCGCTCTGTAGCCTGCACCAGTCGAAGATGGTGGGTGTTGTTGGTGGTGGTGGTGGTGGTGTTGGCGACAGTGGCTGCTGGTGAATCAAAACTGGCCAAACCTAGCTCCAAGCTTGGCAGGGTGCTTCTTTGAGCTTGGTCAATGTGATTGCCATTGGTCGACATGATCATGACTAGACTAGTTGAGATGCAATACTTGCAATACGCTCCAAACTCTAATTGCGACTGCACTGGGGGAAGTTCAAAGTGTGACTGCGAGTCAAGTGGCACAAGTGTCAGCAAGTCAAGTGGAGTGGTGGTGGTGCCTGGTGGCACTGGATGCCACGGTCAAGGTGCAGTATTCTCTGGCACACACCAGACAAAACACTAGGCACCACATTTGAGGTGGTGTTTGTAGTCGTGGTGGTGGTGGTGGTAGTAGTAGTACCAGAAAAAAGGCCAAACTGATAAAATATTGCGCGGGCTACCAAAGAGAAGGGAGGGGGACAGAGATTTGAATGTGTGGACAAGAAGAGAGAGAGAAAGAGAGAGAGAGCGCCTTCGACTGGGAGCAATTCGATGCGCGCACGCGGTGGCAAGCGTAACCAAACGATTAATCGACACTGAGCCTCTCTCTCTCTCTCTCTCTCTCTCTCTCTCTCTCTCTCTCTCTCTCTCTCTCTCTTTTCCCTGTTTCTCTGTCCCCTTCTTGCTGCTTGCTCACTTCACTTGTTTAAGTTGCTCGAGCAGTGCTCGGGCACTGACTTACCAGCTTGTACGTGTTTGCCTGTCAGAGCGTGCCTGTTAATTGAATCGTGTCGCAGGAATGTTTCGGCCTGAGCGCAGTCTTCATCGAACACCACACATTTTGGCTGCTGCTAGAGCCAACAGCAGCAGCAGCAGCTGCTGGGCCCTCTTGCATTCAATTTCGGCAAAGTTAGGGCTTTTTAAATAGTAAGAGCAGCCAGTAACCAGCTTGTGCTTAGGGCCCCCTCTTCTTCCTCTGCTCACATTTTTGTTGCTTGTTCACCCTCTGTCGCCATCGTCGCCTCTCAACATGTGCGTCTAATCGGATTGTTGCGGTGTTGATTAGACTTCAATTGTTTTCTTCAATTGTCCCTTTTTCAGTGTTCACTCTTTGCGGTGAACCGCAGACTTGTGGCTTGAGCCGCTTGGTCACTGCTTTGCAGCCTGCTCCGGCTGTTCAATTGAAACTTCCACCGGCACATTAGCATCAGCGTTAACTTACATTTAACATCTTTTTCCCTACTGCTACTGCTGATATGTGCAATTAATAATAATTTCTATTCAGTGCATCCTTGTGTAGTGCAATCAGTGCTTTCAGTAGTTACATTGTATTTTTCTGTAGGTTTAAGACATTTCAGTCAATTTGTGACTTTTTTCTAGTTTTCAAACTCTGCGCACACTTTGTTCATCATTAATAAGCTATCAAAGGTAGTGTATTCTTTTTGTGCACACACTGGCGTCAATTCGAAGCTGACAATGCATTCAAAGCATTGTATTGTTTGAGGCAGTCTAAGCTGTGCCAATCCTACGTTTGCACTTATGAGTACTTGCGCCCTTAAGATGCCGGTGCGAACAGTGACACTTGTGCCATCAAATAATAAAGAATAATGACAATCTTTTGCGCACTTTAATCATCACACATGGAGCCACATTGCAGGGTCAATAGAAACTAAGTGCATTGAATAAGGTTGAAAGAACTCTGACTGGCATGCCTTTCCACTAACCATTTCCTCACTAGGCACAATCATCTTTACCCTTATAACGCCAGGTGTTGTCAAACAACATTTCCATGCGAATAGTCGTTTGGTGTGTGTGTGTGTGTGTTCATTGTCATGCAAATGTGGCTGCATTTTTGAACTTTTTCCCTCTATTATACAATTGACCAGTCAAATTTTTCTAATTTGAAGCCTACGTAGTAACTAAAACTGGATGACCACTTGACCAATTAGTATCAACTGACTTTTCCCGTAAATGCGTGTGTGATGCTTAAGCCAAACGCTGACCACAATTGACAAAAAGTTTGTGTTGTCATGACAAAATCAATGGTACAGTCATTGAAGAAGTGTTAATATAAGTGGAGGCACCACACACACACCAGCCTGCACTGCCAGCAGCAGAAGTAGTTGGGGTGAATTGGGCACCAGCCGGTGTGAGGGCACAAATGGTGAATGTGTGTGTGTGTGGTTGGCACTGCACCAGATTGACAGTATCTGTGACCGATGTGCAGCTTTGATGGCAGGCAACAGCCAGGCGACGCATTGTCCTCTGATGGTGGTGCTCCCATTGTGTGGCGGCAACCCGAATAAAAAAAAGAAAAAGGGCATCATTTGCACCAGCAGAGCGCCATGTGGGCCTAGCCGGGCTAGGATAGGCGCACAAGTGAGCACAAGTGAGTAACCGCAAATAAGAGTGAGTGTCGATTTGAGTGTCGATTGCTTTGATGATTGCTGATGCTGATGCTGATGCTTGGGCTAGTGTGACTTGCGACAGCATGCTGATGCCGGCAAACTGAAAAACCAGTCCAGGCTGACGATGAGGAGCACGAGCTGGCTGGCTGCCTTCACTGTGTCCAATTGCCCGCCGATTAAATCAGCTGGCTAAATCCGGAACAGGGCAGTCAGCATTAGCGGTGGTGATGGTGGTGGTAGTTTGTGTGATTCGTTCCAGTGGTGGCAGCAGCAGCATTTGCATCTGCGGCAGTAGCAGTATCTCGAACAAAATGATCAATGCAGGCTTGATTGCCAGCTCAAGCTGCTGACAACAACTGCGACCCCTTCAATAGGTGACTTACTGCTTCCTCTTTCTTTCTTCTCTTTCATTCTCACTTTTGAAGCTCACACTAAAGCGATAATTGAAATGCAAACCCGATTACAAGTGCAGTTCAGTGCTGACCGCACTGACTGTTCTCTCTTTCTCTCTTCCTCGCTCTCTAATAGCAAGTGTGAACATTTGCACGTGTTCAACTCAAAGCATTGTTTTTTTGGCCACAAACGATTTAAATTAAGCATGTCAGAACAAGATTTGCAGAAATAGTGAAAGCAAGTGGGGCAATTAGTCAAGTCAAAATTACATTAACGATTTGTAAAAATGTTTTTTTGTTTAAACTTTTTAACAAATGAAGTTTTATAAATTGTATGGTGTAATTTTTTTAAAATTTGTTGTATTTTAGCAAAATTAGGTGTAAATGTTTCCTCAAAACAGGTTTATTGCTAACTTTAAACACCCAAAAATGTGCTTACAGCCGTTTCTAATCGTTTGATCACTTGTTCATTAGAAATCATTTTGAGATTAGTCACTTTGACAATTTGACGCAGGTAGTCCTCTTGTACAGTCATTTCTCCTTCAATGATAAGCGGCACTTCTAGTCCAGCAGTGTGCCGAATGGCAACGGTGGCACGTCCATTAGCTCCTAGAACGATTCCCGAGTTTCGGAAACCACTTTGCAAGGCAACTTGAAGCAGACCATTGGCGGCGGTAATGTTGATGGCACGAATGTGAAAGATGACCGGCTCAAACTTGAGAACCATCCAATTGTATGCTTTCTCATCGGTTTTTGCCTGCATGATTGACTGGAGAAAAGAATCGGCATCGTCAATTGGCTCATGTGACACAAACTTCCAGTCAGTGCCCTTCTTCTGCACTCGGTGAGTCTCCTCTTGGTTGTTGGTTGCAGTGACGATGATTCGTCCCGAACAACTGCTGGTGGTGTAGTACTGAAAGTTGTTGTTGATCAGATTTACCAGAGAAACTATGGGTGCATCGATTTCTCCTTTAACTGATTTGTCCATTTTTTCAAGTGTTTGCTTCTTTTCGTTGGCAAACTTTTTTAGTTCATTTTGGTTTGCCTTGTGATTGTTGGTTTTTTTATTTGACACATTGACTTGACTGTTTGACGACTGGATTTCATTGTCATCATTAGACAAATCTGCAGGTTTTACGTTTAAAACAGTATTTTTAATGTTCATCATTTATCAAGTTGTGTATTTTTTTGTCAAAGCAACGATCAGTTGTTTGGTGTAAACAAAAAAGTGTACATTTTTAGCGACTGTACCGCCATCTAGGAACTGAAGTTTAAGTTTTTCTACAAATATACAAAACTTGTGTAAAAAAGTTATTCTTTTTATTAAAAATTAAAAGTTGATTAAATGCGTTTAAATAACAAGAACCAAACAGTGCATAATTTTAAATAAATTGATGTAAACAAATAAAATATTTGAAAAACAAAGAAACTAAATTTTTATGTTTTTATTTAAAAGTTTAAACTAAAATTTTGTGTTTTGTTATTTTTAAAATGCAAGTTTAAAACTATTGTTAGACAAAAAATTCAAAAATTGTTTTTAAAAATTATATTAAATATATGTTGGTCAAATTTGCTGGTTCGTTTGTGATATGCGAATAAGCATGTTGTTATGGAATGACTCAATAAACAAAATAAAGTGTTTCACAAGTTTAGAAACATGTCTGATTAGTTGGCTTTTTTCGGATCATTTCGTTTAATGGTCGATGTTTCTCGGGCCGGGTCAACTTTGACGTCTTTTTTCAGCGATGCACGCACTTGTCGGGCGGCAATGGCGCTGAAACGCAAGTAACTGTTGAATAAAACAATCATCACATTTTACTATAAGTTAAACACAATTTATTATTAAAAGTACAATCTTCTTAACTTACCTTAGTCCGGCAGCTCTCCAATAAGTCATTTTTACAAATGTTTCCAAATAAAACAACAAATATGCTAACAAGTTTAAGTCGTGTTGTCGGTCCAACTCAATGTGACTTTGCGCAAAACAAATGCTATTTTGACAAATTTTGGCTAAAACATGTCGGCAAAACAAACAGAGCGCCCCTTTGAAGAGTAAAACACAAAATGCGTTATTTGGGCAAAAAACATAGGTGGGCAGAAATGATAATGTAAAACAAAATTAAAGTGTTTTTTTTAAATTAAAGTTTTATTTATCGTTATGTAAAAATACAAATTACATTAATCATATTATTAAAAGAACGGAGTATAATTGTTACAGCTACATTTAGAAAAGTTTGACATAATTTGTAATGACATTAGTAACTAATCGTCAAACCAAAATAGAAATGTGAGTACAAAACAATAACTATAACATTAACAAACATCTAAAAATAATGTAACTTGATGAAAATCCAGAAAATTGAGCCGGATATTGCAAAACCAGCAAGTATTTTGCCGTGACTGCCAACAGCAATAAGTTGCTTGACAAACACTAAACAAGTGATATGTTGGTGCAAAGGAGACGCACTGTAAAGTGAAACACTACCTGAAGCTTGGCTGTTACTAGAATTGTGAACCAACTTGGATTTGATTCGATTAGACTTTCCACTACTAGAGTTTCTACCCTGGTCTGATGCAACTGCAAATTTTGTGTCTTTTTCAGCAAAAATTTCAGCAAGATCTTGTTGATACGGCCGACACTTGTCATGAAATGTGTATCCAATGCAGTGCTCATTGATGAGTGAATTTGTCATTTCGCCCATGTAGCGCTCGAAAAACTCCAACCCTTTAACACCGCAAAACTTTCTCACGTTTTTCAGCTGGCAATCGACAACATCTCGATAAGCACTAAAATACAAAATAAAAAAATTTGATTAGTTGTTTGTTTTAGTTTGTTTATTATATTGATACTTACCAGCAAAACTGTTTCAATCGTTCTTCAATTGCAATTCGGACAATAACACTGGGCTCATTGCCTGTTGCAGGAGATGGTCCGGCAGACAAAAACTTTGAAATGTCTTGAAATCGAGTAAGGACCTTAGAGCACTTTACTTCTGACACAAAGATATCCTTGAAACAAGAAGCAAATTCGAGGTACACTGAAATGAAAACAAAGAAAAATTTAATATGGTTTTTACTGTTGACTTTATCAAATTGTTTTAGTCCATTTTTTTTCTATAAAAATAACAAACATTTTTTTCCAGTTAGTTTAATCAATTAATTGGATGGCTCAGTAAGAAGTTCTCGTCATTTTAAAACAAAAACACACAAAACTACGACGTGATTATTTTTGCATATCATAAAACCATCGATTGATTGCTGTTTTTTGTTTTTTCAGTTTGCATTGTCTACTTTTTTCTTTTTCTCCTAAAATCGATGTGTTTTGTAGATTAGTGTGTGTGTGTGCGGGCAGGCACCGTGTCTAGTCTACCGCCATTCATTTAATATTTGCATTCTAATCCACTCTCGGTAAAGTGCCCCGTCTGACTGACTGTCTGCGGCTGCTGACTTTAAAGTTTTCATCGCACGAGATGGGAATAACGCCACACTGCACCGCACCGACCCGCTTAAATTTGCCGCGCGCCATTTATTATATCACTGCAAGTTCGAGACAATTCAAACACAGAAGATAATCGCCGTTCACTCTTTCCTCTCTGTCTCTCTTCTCCTTGCCTGCCCCTGTATATAGCTTCAACTGCTCAGTTTCTCAACTTTTTTTCCACTGTTCTTCTTTTTCTTCTCGGTTTGCAAATCTTTTTCTACCGGCACTGGTCGCCCACTAGTTCTTCTCCTTCTTTTTCACTAGTACTACTAGTGTTCGCGCTCACTTTTTCAGCCAGCAGTCACACAATTGCTCCCCTTTGCATTGAGTCACATTGAGTCACAGTCTTTTTGTGCGCTGTGCCCTCTTCTTCTTCTTCTTGCTGGCCACTGTCTGGCGTATTGGTATCGTCGTTGGCTGGCGCGATGCATCGCTAATGATGATCACAACGACACGCACTAAGCGGCAAAGAATCACTTAATAAATTACCCATAAACAAAACACACAACTCACATCCATATCCACACACACGAAACATTGCACTCGTAAAAAGTTTTTGGTCGCAGCAAAGTCTCTCTCTTTTTCAAATTCGAATGCAGTTGCTGGATGCGGCCTGTCACAGGGAGAGACTGTCCGATGAAAGAGAGAGAGAGAGAGAGAGAAAACTGGTGACAAAGTGCGCCAGTATGATCTAGAGGGGAAGGCAGCGTGTGTGTGTGTGTCTGTGTGTGGCAAGGCCAAGTGCATCCAAACACGCAACAGAGCTAGGGATGCACACTTTGTGTGAGTGAATGAGTGAGTGAACTAAAACTATTAAAAGGGCAAGGCAAGAAGAAGAAGTCCGTCCCGGTTCGAGTGACACGTCGACTGGTGGTAACTTCAATGTACTCCATGCACGTTTCACACTCATAAATCCTTTGAGAAGGGAAGAGGGGAAAATAGAGGAATTGGAAACACGCAAAAGTCGTGCTCCACTGCGAGGTTGTTGCACGAGGTGGTGGTCACACACTGAGACTGAACGGATTGGTCAGAGACTCAGAGCTGCCCTGCTCCACAATTGGGCTCTAAATAAATCACCACAAACTTGGACAACTCTGGGTTCATAGTTTCCAGCAACAAAGTAGTGAACTTGTTTCATTGATTTTAACGACTTTTTAAGGTTGTCTTTTACAACTAAAAATTGTCTATTTTTAGTTAGTTGTTTAAGTTGATTAAAAAGTTTGCTATTATCTGAATTTAACTAACCGGTGATTTGCTTTTTTGAAAACAAGTTAACAAAAAGCTTCTAATTTAAAATATTTTAACTAGTGCATTCAATTTTAAAACTGTTACTATCTACAGATGCAAATTAAACTGATGTCAATCAATAGTACTGCATCAAAAGAAAAACAGCTTCCTAACAACAGCCAAAATACACTTACATTGTTGCGTTTCGCCCTGTTGGCAGATCAGCCTGATGACATTTTTGGTGCCCTGGACGATGTCTTGGTAGAGCAGCCGCTGCTGGTCACCGGCACAGGAGCGAATGTACTTCTCGGCACAGTAGTCGCCGGCTTTTAATTTCCTGTTCAATCGAGGAAGGAGGGTTAAACGGAAGGAAGAAAAAAATGAGCGGGTGAGCAAGAGCCAAAACAGAAAAAAGGAAAAAAGTAAAAAAGGTGAGCAGAAGTCAGACCCCTACTGCGCTGTCGGCTGTTGTCTTCTGCACTTTAAAACGATGAAACGCACACACAAAAAAAGTCTCTCACAACTGAGCAAATTAAAACATTAACCTCGGAACAGAACGTCACAAACTCTTTTTTTTACTTCTTTCCGCCTGCACAAATTCGCGTAGATGCTCACTTTTCACTATGTGACAAACGTTGCTGCACTATTCTAACTTTTTTTTCATTGCAATAAATCACATTTACGGTTATTACGAGTGTAACCGTGGCGTGCAATGCTGGTACAGCTGGTAAAAGTGGTTCCTTCTCTGACTGTCTTGGTCTGCTCCACGCTTTTTCCTTGGTCCAAAACGGCAATCTACCACCTGCTTTGCTTACAACATGAAACTATTTTTTACTGCATTTGCACTGCACTGCCGTTTGCCTAATCGCACTGGCGTGCCGTTCTAATTGACGCCCTATGGCTTTAATTTTGCACATCTCAATTGTCCTTTTTCTCTCCAAAGACCAAAGTTAAACAGGGCACATTTGTCGGAGACATTAGATAAACAAAAAACTTACTTGCACGTAGTTTCCAGATCATCCACGTTAGTAGGAAATGCCAGCGAGCTGTTTTGCATGACCTCCTGCATCATCACCAGACACTTCTCAAAAGTGTGCATTGAGCACTTGCGAATTTCGTGTTTGTTTGTTCGGGCGCGCTTCCGCCGATTTCCAATGGTCCGTTTTGGGCGCACTTGTTGGTCTGAAGCGCCTAAATCTGTCTGGCCCACATCTGCCTTGCCAATTACTGTAGGATCAGCTGCCAGTTGTTCCCAATTGCTCTCATCTGATGAGCTGTAGGGTGCCCACCAGAATATCGGTGCTGCATTGGTGCCTGCAACAGAAAAAAATAAAATTTATCATTATTTCAAACTAAACATATTTTTGATTTTATTTTCAGGCTCTTCTGGATCACTTTGCATGCTTTGCTGTTCTTTGGTGTTTTTGACCGACTGGTTATCATAATGGCCACTGAGTTCAGAATGAGAAAAAAGAATGAGAAAACAAGAGAAAGCGCCCATTTATCACCGTGCACTAAATAATGACGCTTGACCATTGATCCAATGAAGCGTGCCCGGTAGGGCAGGAACGCCATTATCCGCTCGTTAGTAGTTGGCTAATCACAGGGGCCACTAATCACAGCAACCACTGCTTGCAACAGTGCAGGGTACTGCAGTCTGTTTGGCCTTTGCAGTATTGCTACTGTTATTCATTGCCTATTCAGTTTATTCAGAAACCAATCATAATCTGCATTTGTCAGTCTCACTTTTGATAAATTTGAACGCATCGACAAACAACAAATATGTGTGTGTGTGTGCGGGCAAAACCTCTTGAACACTCACACATAAAACAGCGCAACGGTTTTTCCTCTCTCTCTCTCTCTCTCTCTCTCTCTCTCGCCATTTCGGTCCCCTGAGGTGTGCGATCGGACACGGAGCCAAAGCGATTAAGCGAGTACCCGCGATTTGATGTCAACACGAGCACTGGCGTTGATTTTTTGCCGCCATTTGTTCTCTCTGCACAACTCTCCTCAGCGCAACTGCCGCCGTCGCAAGACCAAGCAACTTGTCTTTCAGCCTGGTCTCCTTCCACTTGTGCACATAAATAATGAATGCATCCGATAGGGACTAGCAAAAAATAGCCCAAAAAGACGAAGAAGAAGAAGATGATCAAAGGACGGGAATAAAGCGCGAATGAGACCACTCGAACAGTTGAGCAGCAGCAGCAGTCTGTTTGCTGCCTACAAACGCTCAGCTGAGCTAATTCAAAGCCAAATTAATCATAATTGCCCTGCATCAGAGCGCTAATTTGCTTTTAATTGAGTGGCGCTCAGTGCGAGCTTAACCAGAAACAGAAAAAGAGAAACCGAACTACAAGGGCTGGCTAATGAGCAACAATAGAAGAATGCAGTTGATGCAGTCGGAAACTGTAAGCCAGACAGACACAAAACAAACAAACAAACACACAAACAAACAAAGAGTGAGCATTTGGGCAAAAAAACAAGTGACGATGGCCACTATTTGTCATCGGGTTGTTTAAACACACACACACACACTCACACACACAAAGCTATGTGACCAACAAGCTGAAAGGAAAATGTCAAACATGGAGCAATAAAACAAAAGACGAACCAACAGCCATCACCATTGAATGGAGATGTACGCTGCTTAATTATGCACAGCAGTGCATTACCAGAAAGGTTTAATTCGATTAATTTCATTGTCATTTAAACTGACTCGCTCAACTGAACAAGCTGCTTAATTTTCTTGACTATTTCGTGCTATAAATGAAAAATTGACATTTAGATATCTCAGCTAAGTTAAAATGTTTTTTATAAACTCTATTTAATCTAATCTAAATTTTAATATATCAATTAATTGCATGGCGGCAGCTACTATAATAAGAATGTTTTAGATAAAATTGGTTCAAAAAAATATTTAAAATTATTAAACTTATGCAAACAGGTATATTAGATGAATTTTCAAAACTATTAATTTACCATTTATGAAGTCAACAGTGTCCTCAATTAAGCTTTCTTCTTTTTCGACCATTTGTTGCAGAATTGTATTTTCCCGTTTAAATGACTTCATCTCTATGCTGGAAGTATTATTATAAGCTGACAAAAATGCAGTTTTCTCTGCATTTTTTGACCAGTTGAGTGAGGGCAAACGTGTAGCATTTGTCAAAACGAAGTTCTCAAATGCAAAAAACATCAACAGTATCAAGCAAAAAGGAATGAAATAGTGAGTTTGCTTTTGAAAATGCATGATGGCAAGTGTTTGTTTAAATGCTTGCAAAATGAGGGTATCACTAGATACAAACACAAAAATGCGGTTTCAAGTTTGATTTAATGATTTGTTGATCTTTTTAGTACTGAACAAAACATTGAAAAACATAAAAGTAAGTCGATTTTAAATACAAAATTTTAAATTGATTTGAACCAGCATTTGTCAATGTTAACTGTAAAATGGGAAGGAAAAGCAGCAAAAGACTACTTTTCAATCAGACCGTTTGTCTTTTGCGGCAAATTTGAGTAACGCCGCAGTTTAAACGCTATTCTCGGTTTAGCTCGCACTATTTGACGGCGCCGTTTGCCATTGGCTGGCGCCTGTTTGAGCCCCTTCCTTTTTAGCCAATCAGAGGGTGTCTGCAGATTTTAAGACAAAAAGCGCTAAAGAAGACAGTGGCAGTTAAGTTGCTTGTCTGCATTGATTTCGATGACAAAATTACTCATATTTTTTTGCTGGTTTACCAAATGACTTTTTTTAATTGACTTGATTATTTTCACAACCATCTAATTTGTTTTCAAAATAATTTGACCTGATTCATGATTCTTAAACAATACTAAATAATTTATCTTCTTAAAAGGCCGTTATAAAACTCATGTCACTTAAAAGGCTTGTTAATTACCGGCATTAATTACCAAAACTCAATATAATTAAGTTAAAATTTACTTCACATTAGACCAATTATCATAATTCTTGGTCAACTCCCTATATTTGAATTTTTTATGTTACAAAACTTAAAAATTGTAAATTTTAACAAAATTCTTAAATCAGTTTGCTGTTTAAAAATTTAAAAAACAAACTGCGGTAAATTAAACTTTTTGTTTATTTAATTAAAACTTCAAAAAATATTTTGATATTTTCTGTAATTTGCCAAAGTTGTATGACATTACTGTTGCTTAAAGCAGAATGACAAATAAAGTCACTAGTCCATTTGGAACAGTGGACAATCGTGTCGGCAAAATTGCATTGATGCAAACTGCTATGCACGACTGATTATGGCTGAGCACCCGTTTGCTCGTCTTAGTTCTTTGTTATTATTGCTCCCTACTGTAGTACCTTACTTCACCTCAGTGTTTTCCATTGTTCTAATGTCTCATTCGCTTTCACCTCACTATTTTGCCGCATTGCTAACAAATGCATTTTCAAAATAAAAACCTAAAAGCAAACGACACAAATCTACTTTAGGAAAAAAGTTGCCACGCAGTAAAAACTTGTGCCAAAAATAAAATGTTTTTGCACAAATGTGATATTCTGTGCAGCTGCATTTCCGGTGTCATATACACAAAAATTTGTGATTTATTAAAACAAACTTTTTTTGTTAAAAAACAAAAACGTTTTTAGTGAGTTTATGAAACTCAACAATTTGTTTTATTTTTATAAAATTTTACTTTTAGCAAATTAGATACAGTTTTAGTTAACATCGTCAAATTAACCAAATGTAATATTTTAGTAAATTTGTTTAAAAACATTTTGTGTAAGAAAATAAATCCTTTATTTGCATTTGAATACAACTTGGTCATTTGTAAAAATAACAAAACAACAAACTAATGCTTTCTAAATTAAATAAAAAACTATTCAATGAGTATAACTCTAAAATAAATATAAATTCAAACAATTTTTTTTGTAAAAAACAGTGGTTTTGACACAGTTTAAAAACAATTTGTACACTTGGAACAGGGTAAATTGTGATCAAATTTAGAAAAAGATGCTTTTTGTCAAACAACCAAATATATAAAAACAATCGATTTAAACAATAAATTTTAAAGTTTTTTTACAGTTGCATATTTAAACAGCTAACATGCTGTCCATCAATTTGTCAGTCAAACAATTTTTGATCTCATCATCTTTCCAGTACATTACGTTTTCAATTCAAATAAATGACTGTTTTGTATATGGTTTTTACAATTATTCAAAACAAAATAAAAAACACATTTAAATGCAATAAAACAACAATCATATCAAAATAATGCAGAAACGTTAATTGTTAAATTTTTTTTACACTAAAACATTAAAGTCATTGATCATGTTTGCTATTGAAAAATCAACAACGCATGCAACAGAATTTCTATTAACACAAATACTAAGTAATTTTATTTGTAGTTTTAAAAATAGCTTTATTATATTGGTAATTTTTTTAAACTTGTCAAAAAATAAAACTTTTAACTTGTAGCAATTAATTAAATCACTTTGAAGCAATATTATTTGCCAATGAAAATGTTTTTTATTAAATGTTAATTTAAACAACATATTTAGCTGCATTTTCAAATCAGATTTAGACTTGTCGCGCAGCAAGCAATGAAGTGGCATATGAAACGAAGCGTGCAATAGTGTCTCTGCTAGTGTTTTGTCTTAAATATCAGTGGAGCAAAACTTAAAGGCAAATGAATCTCAAAAAGTGAAATGGAAATTAATTGATAACGCTAAAGAGCTCATCCTGCGCGCACCAGTCAACTTGGAATATTAATGGCGCCGTTTAGTATAAGTGCAAATTGAAACAAGTGCTCACCAGACAAACACTAATTAATTGCCAGCGCATAAATGTCTATTGCTCGTGTTAGCAATTGTGTAAATTCAACTTGTTTTATTGTTTATTGTCACTGGTTTCAAATTTATACAAATTTTAATTTAGCTAATTTTAAAATTTGTTTGTTGTGTTTTATGCTATTGAAACTGATGCAATTAATGTAAAAAAATTACAAAAGTTTTAAAATATTCTAAAGTTTGTTTTTTATTAGCAAACAAAATAAATTATTGATAACAAAAGTTTTTTACGACATACAAAATATTGAACACAGTAGTTTGCAAACCAATTGACTTGTGTCATTTTGTTTAAGTACTTGTCTATTCGATAGACTAGTGTAAAAATAGTTTTGAATAAACTAGCATCACATTACGTTGACAAACTTTTTATTTTTAAATTTGACATTAGTTGAAAGTGCGCAAATATTTTTTTGTGCCAATTGGTAATTCAACAAACGTATCATTCAATTGCTTCTCAATAATTTATTGTTGAAAATTTAACATGGTGTAACAGTTGGGAATTTTATATTTGTTTTAGAATTTAATTAAATAACAAATTACTGTAAATAAAAACAAATGTACAAGTTATGGTTTTTGTTTATTTGTTTAAATGGAAATTGCAAAACTCAGTTTTTGCAAACTATTCAAACCAAATTCATAAGATAATTATGTTATTAATTGTCTAGGGTGGTAATTTTTGTAGCAAAAAAAACAAAATTGTCAAAAATCTCTGTATAATTAAGCATTTTTAGCAAATTTTTGTTGTATTTAATCAAAAAAAAGTATACGGTTTTTACTTTGACTTTAACTCAATCTGATGACGAAACATTTTTGGTTAAAAAATAAGTTAAAAAAGAAACGGTTTTTTGCAACTTTATTAAATATTTGTGATGTATATACAAAATCTTTTGCAATTCAATCAATTAACGGAAATAATGATTGGATTTTAAGTAAATTATTTTCTTAAATGTTAAAATTGTTTAAATATCATAAGGTGAAAATGAAACAGTTTTTTATGTTTTTTATAAAAATTTTAAACTGCACAAAAAAGTTTGTTGCAAATAAAATATCTATGAAATTAATAAAAATTAGTTATGAAAACGTAAAATAAAAAACCGTTTATGACAAACACTTGCTTGCTGTCGTGATTTATTGAATATATGCAACAACAATAAGGAAACAAACCACTGACTCGCCCACTGACTTTGGCCAGTGGGGATTTGCGTGACACTGTTATGTCACTTGGGAAGTAAACGGCATCGTGCCACTGATGATTTTTTTAAAGACAATACTGTTGTGGGAAATTTGCGTTTACTTTTTGCAATTGAATTAAGAGAAAGTGAGTAAAAAATGCATTTAAAACAAAAGATATATTAGAATGCATTTTAAGTAAATGAAATCACTATTTAGTATATTCGGTTGTGAGAATCGCTTAAGTCATATTAATAAAAACTACTGAAAATTGTTTTTGAAGTAATTTTACCTTATAAAGCATTATAGCACTGTCATATTATAATTTCAATTTTTCAATAGTTTTTCAATCAGTAGCAGTGGTACGTTTCCAACAATTTTAAAACTTATTTTAGTTTTTAATTGTGGTTTGCAAGCAAAAGTTATGCTTTGATTAATACTTTTTGTTAAAATAATTTTAAAAATAGTTTATATTTTTGTCACAAGGTGGCAAAATAGTAGTTAAAATATTATTAAATTATTATTAAACACAAATAAAAATTGTTTGTTAAATTTTAAAACACTAAAGTTTTATTTTTAGTATGTCATTTTTAGCGTAAAGTTTTTATATTCATTTTTAATGCATTTTGCTGTTTTAAACTTTAGCTTTTAACTAAGTTAAAGCGTTTAAGCAACAAAACGTGACATGTACCAAAATCATTTTCGGCTCACGTTAAATTTTACTTGTGTAATCCTATTATTGTGATTATTGTTTTTATCCTTACATTTTTTAATTCAAAATTTGAAAGTGATAAACTAAACGATACTAATCCGTCATTTGTAAACTAGTCAAAAACAATAATAAACTTGTTAAAAATTGTTTTTTGGCTTGTGAGTAAACAACTATTGCGTAATCCTATTAAATCCATCACGTATAAACTACTTGCGTGTTTTGCTGAAGTCAACAAAGCAGCCAGTGCAACAAAACAACTGTAAAATGACATTTTAGTAAACAGACACCAGTCAACTTATTCTAGCATATCTAGCATAATTTGCATTTTCACTGTTTTAAGGCATCGTTTCAAAATTACTTTTAAACACTTTACAAAGTTTCAAATTTTACAAAATGACCAGCAAAATAGTGACTTTTTAACGTGTAAATTGAAAATGTCACAACGCGAGTAACTGTAAATAGTAATAAACGATTGCTAATAGTATTAGCTTTCGGTTTAACTGACATTGAACCAATGCTAATAGAACCACTGTTTAACTGTTAGTACTCATGGTCACTAATCAAATGTAATTGAGATTTTATCTTTATTTTTTTGTTTTTTTGCTAACTACTTTTAACTTGTATACTTTGTCAAGAATTTTTGCTTGTTAGTTTTTAAAGTTAATGTCGTACTACTAAAAATATTTTGATAACATATGCAAATCAAACTGGTTTGTAGAAAACGTCTTTATCAACTGTTTCCAAAAAAATAGCGATTAAACTGCAATAAGTTTTTTTTGCACATTTGATCATGTTGTGAAGTTGACCAAAATGTCAAGCAAATGTATCGGAAATGATGAAGCATTGTTTGCTCGTAAAATGAACTGAAATATCAGCAAATGCAGTGATCTACCTTAGGATAACTTGTTTGAAAGTGAATCGGTGTGCCGGAGTTTAGCCACCACAAAGTTGACTGAGGCAACCTGTGCCACAGGTCGTACAAGCCGCCTTTCATTTTTAGCTGCCTTTGTGAGAAAAGCATCAAACAGGCATTACCGGCTAATTGACTGATCAGTACTACTAGCCTAGTGCCTGCTTGCTTGCACAAAGAAAAGATGAAAAAAAAGAGAAATAAAGTTGCGGCTTCATTTATAGCAGCGAGCAGTTTTGTCAGTGTGCATTTGTCAGTGCCTAAGTGTGCTAGTGTAAGTGTGTAAGTGTGTGTGTGTGTATTTTGTTCAATCAACAGCACCAGTTGAGTGGTAGTGCACCCTCAACGACAGGCACGTTTGCAGCCTGACAGACAGACCGGCAGACGGACACAGTCAGGCAGTGCACTACTAGTCGTAGTATTAGGACTAGTCGGCAACAGTGCTAAACAAATAATTAAAAGATACATACTACAAAGTTGTTCAGGCCGTCGAACAGAGTCACATCGCTGCAAACACAGATCATATTATTACTTTTTGTGTGTCTGTTCAAATGGTCAAGGCAAGCAAAATTTAACGTTTGTTTTGTCTTTATCTGATTAACCAAAAAACTGAAATGTACAAAACCCATTTTTACTCTAATTCTCATTTGTAAAGCAAAACAGTTGTTTTCATTAAAACTAAGCAAACAAAAAAATCATAAAATACTGAGTTTTTCTTCAAATAAACTACAACTTTAGTACTGATGACTGACCAAACTGATCACACACTATTTGCAAATCACTTTTTTCTGAACTAGCGAATAGATGCAGTCTCTCTCTCTCTTTTTCTCTCTTTTCTCTTTTCTTGTGATCCCCTAACACTTGTTGTCTTGGGGGCACTGTGTGACGGCCACTGGCGCCATCGTTCATTCCCACTGCTGCTGCCACTGCCGCCGCCGCCGTCGCCGTCATTGCCAATTGACAGTTTGCACTTGTGTGTTCTCCTAGCCACCACCACCACCACTACCAGCAACATTAGCTGCTGCTGCAGTCGCCGTACTGCAACATCAGCATTAGCAGCAGTCAGCCGTCGACCATCGCCAGGAGCGCAACAGGCGTCTGTCCTTCTTCTCCGGCGCACTGGCAACTTTGCATGCCTTTCAAGCATTTGGCGCGAGTTGATCTGTCTGTGTGTGTGTGACTGTGACTGTTCTCCGAGTGTGTGTGTGTGTTTTAAAGCACACACACAACAAATCATCATCGGCAGCAGCAGCGGCAACATCAACAACATCAAAAGATGACTGTAATGAGATGGCCAGTATCACTCAGTGCTCCCTACTGCTGCTACTGAATTGCTGATCAATTTGCTCTGACACCTTCTCACTGTGCAAAACATTTAAGAATTGAACGGCACACCGGTGTGCTAGTAATCAACAGCGAAAATCAGTCGTCAGCTTGCTGTTGTTTTTCTCTTGCCTAATCTGCTTCTAGCGTTTAGAATTGATCGGAAGTGAAGCACACTGAATTGAAGTGCTGTACGCTCTCTGCACGCCGGCTGTGACACGACTGTATCACACGGATAAGAGATTGTCTGCCTGTTTAGCCTGCCAGCCAGTCTGCCTGCTAGTGCTAGTGTTAGTGCTAGTCGGCAGCAGTGAAGCAGTCCAATTCAGTCTGTTCATCTGCGCAAGAAACAGGAAGACTACTCCGCATCCGGGGTTGATTAGCCACTTTCAAACCTGGAAAGCACAGTTTGCCCTGGCCAATAGAATGAGTTTATTTTTTACTTCTGAAAGCCAATACAGCAGCAGCACTATCAACTTTCTTATACCAGCAGCAAACCGTACGACAGTAGCTTAGCCGCTAATTATGCTGCACATGGTCATCCTCTTCAATTAAAACATCATCACCAATCAACTACTTGTACTCAATTGCCTTCTTTTATTGCTGTTTTTGTTTTCATTTTAGCTATTTTACAACTATTTGTTAACAATGTTGACCTAATATGACATTGAATTGTGCTAACTCACATTGAGTGATTTATGTATAATTTTATTTTGTGATCATCATCAAGCATGTGTTCAACATTTTAATATTTTTTAGTTTTAACCAACATCCAAGTAAGTATATTTACTTTGAAGCTGTTTTGATTTAAAAAATACTTTTATTAACAATGGTTATAAAATTTGTGTTATTTAAATAACTTAAAACAACAGTAACATTGACCATTTTAACATTTAAATCTTTTTATTTATTAACCTTAATGTTTTAATAGGTTTTTAAGTTATTTGTGTTGTTGAAAAATATACGTTAAAATAAATTATTAGTGATTATTAATGTGACGTACAAGCAAAAATGTGTGGAAAACCCTTTCAAAATTGCATAATTAATAAAAAACTTTTATTACCTCAATGCCTGTAAAAAATAATGTGTTTTAATGTAGTGTTTTGGTATTATTCTCAATGTCGCGGCAAACACGTTTAATTTTTCTCAAGATAAATATGAAGTCTTTTAATATTATCTTGTGCAGTGTTGCCATAATGATTAACAGCAGTGTCAGTGTTGTCTGACTAATTGGCAGAATCACTTGACTGCTCATCAATGACAAATAGTTACTAATGCAATTTGAAATTAAAAGTTTGAAAAACTATTAATATTTTTTACAAATAATTTGTAACTAATTGTTTTAGTTTAAAACATGCTAATTTACTAATATTGCTCTAAAACAAATTAAGTTTTTATTTTTGCGTGATAAAATGTAAATTGGATAATAAAAAGTAATTTTATTTTGTCGGCATAACAATTATAAATACTCAACCAAATAAAAACAATTTTTTATTACAGTATTTACAATTTTTAACCGTTGATTATACTTTTAAACTAAGGTACAAATTATTATACGTTGTTGAGTAAAAATAAACTAGACAGAATTGTGAGATTATGTTATCAACTTTTATTTATAGACTTGCACTTAAATTCATTTAGGCAAGAAGTGTTGTAATTTTTTGTTATTATTGTTATGTTCATGAAATTCATAAAAAACAAAAAAAACAGTGACGGTTTGATCAAAGTCATTGTGTGCTTATAAAATGAAATCAGATGGGCAAAGTAGGGGGAATTCTACTCAGTTTTGTTTTATTCAAGTTTTCTCCTTTCTCCTGAGCACCCAACCTGCCACAACAATTGCCACTGACTAATGAAAAAAAACAGTTGTAGGGGAGAAGGCAATCACCAAACTACCATGTTTTTCTGACTTGCAATCTTGCTTTCCTAATTAAAAAAAGAGAGAAAGATTGGGAGAGAAATGGACAAACTAGAAGACTTCCAAATTTCCCGTCGACACTTTTTCTTCTTTTTCTCCGTCGTCACTGTGTGGTTTCAGTGAGAGTGTGTTTAGGTACACTGACTGACTGGCAAACCTGATGGAAAAATTGCAGCTAGATGCAGCTAAATGAAGGCACAACAGACTGCCGCCACACAGACACACCAGTTCAGATAGTTCAATTGGCCAGTTGTCGGCCGACACACTAGTGGAGACGATTGGCCAAACACTTGCCACACTGCCAGTGTCTGTCTGTCTGTTTCTGTGTATCTTCATCTGAACACCGAGACAAGTGTCTGTTGTGTCTGTCGTTGTGCATTGCAACACACTTACAGCTGCAGCAGCAACAGCAGTAGCAGCATCACAGCTACCTGACGTCAAGTTGATCGGCAGAAGTCAATGCCAGATGACAGTGCATCTTTGAAAAAGTACCAATTGAACTGAGAAAGCATAGACACACACACAGCTGCCCTGCCACACCTGACCGTCCGTTTTTTGAAGGTAAACCGTACGTGACCAGGATAGTCGCAGTGGCAGAGCAGAAACTTCTCATTTTGGTTCATTATGTGGTCATTAAAAAACAGTTCAATAAAACAGTTTTGCGACTACTGAAAAGCTGCTTTTTCTTGTAAACTGATCGTTTTAGAAAGCAATTAAATTTAGTTAAAATCTGACCATTACAGTGTTTGCTCAAACAAGTGATCTAAAACTCAAAAAATTTTAATGTTTTTAACAAACTGACCTATGTTTTAGTTAAAACAATAGTTCAATAGTCCAATAGTTAGTATCGACTATCACTACTTTGTGATGGCGCTGGTTCAGCTCATTGATTCCAATGAGGCATGACCATTGCTTTGAGCAGCAGCAGCAGCAGCAGCAGCAGTTGCTGTGATCACATGCATTGTCAATTGATGCTCACTGTTCTCACTGTTGAATCTTTCTGTTCACGCTGTCAATATCTGCTGGCTGGTTGTGTGTGTCTGTGTCTGTGTGAACGATGATTTTCTTTGCAAAATGTTTGTGTAAATTTTCGCACACGTCAACTTACTAGGATGCATCGCTGTTTGCCTCTTTGCCTGTTGCTAAATTGCCAGAGCATTGCCGCAGTACACAACAGTTCACACTAGTTCACACTGTGTGGTTTCATTTTCGTTTCTTCCCTCTGTCTTTCTTCTGTCTATTCTGCCGATTAGTGGTACACCACAGACACAGTCTCATCATTGTCATTTCATCTTTGCAAGTGCATCTTTGCATTTTATTTTCATTAGACTTTCTAAACAGCAGTGAACAACAGTGCTAAAAGCTGAAAGTGAAGTTCTACTTTGGAAAATTTACTCTGGCACTGGTTTTGCACACTGTCAGTCGTGTGCAAAGAGCCAGTTGTCCGACGGCTGCAGCACCGGCCACAATTGTCATATTGTTTGAGCTGGCTGCTGTTGCTGTTGCCGCCGCACATTTTTTTCAATTAGACTGACTCTAGAAAAAACACCCTGCAACAAAGATGATTAGACTGTCAGTAGCTGTTTTTTCACAATACCTTTTTTTCTTCTTCCTTTTCATATTTGTTTTTTCCTAATTTTTCCTCCGACTAATGACGTATTCTTTGCTTTGACTTTTCTACAGACCGAATTCTAGTCGTTACGTTTTGGTGCCAAGCGGCCTGCTCGCCTACGATCAGTACGCCATGGAGAACACCACCTTTCTGCACGTAGGCGACATGATCTCGCTCTACACTGAAGGCACCGGCCAGAACGGCGTCTCTGGGTTTCTCTCCACGCTTGGGTAAGTTTAAGCTGACTGTTGACTGGCTGGTTACTGTTGCCATCATCCCCCCCTTTTACCCTCGTCATGTTTTACCTTTCCCTTCCCTTCCCTTTTCTATATTTTTCACTATTGCAAGCGGCACTTACACACTTATACACATTGCGCAATAGCACACACCTGTCAACACTGGCAAACATAGATGTCAATGTACACTTTAAATGGGAAAGGAGAAAGGGAGAGAGAGAGAGAAAGATTTTACAGGTTAGACACACAGTGTGTGTGTGTGGTTACGATGAAAGAAAAAAAGCCCTCAGCAGCAGCAACAAACTGACTTACTGATCAACAACAAATTGCGCCATTTACGTCATCAGAGCAGTCATCAACTCCATTTGCAGTACACTCATCTGCTATCAGCAACTGTAGTTGTCCTCTGGCAAGTTGCTGATGACGCCTGAATCTGAAACTAATTACCCCCTCCCCCAAACAGGCTTACGTTATACTTTATTCTCTGATAAAGATGTCTTTCTCTCTTTTTCATTTTGCTCGTGTACTGGCACTAGAGTGTTTTCACTGTGCTCAAGTGATGCTATTTACTTGTGGTGCACCGCCACGACCATTCGATCGCTTCATTCCGCTTGTCAGCGAAGTGTATCGCAGTCCAAGTGTCGTTCAAATGGACATCGATACATTTGGTGGTGGTGGTGGTGTACTGTTACCGATCACACTAACACTTGTCACACTGGCAGTCGCTGCCTCGGCTGGTTCCCTGACAACCTGCACTTAAGAGGTTGTCGCACGCCAGACACGCTCACTATCGCCCACTGCTATCAAAAACTCACTCAATTATTAGATTGTGTGTGCGTGTGCGTGTGTTGTTTCTGCACCGCACTAAACTACTCAGCACCTTATCAACAGTCAGTTTAGACAGATATACTGCATTTGAACTGTTTTTCAGTGTGAAATTGTGTGTGTGTGTGCGTATTGGGTGTCCCATTCCGTAGAGGACTCATATCGATTGATTAATTGGTAGTGCCTTTGTTTAAACGAGAAGATCAAATTGCATCTTAAATATTACTTGATTAATTGGTAATTAGGCGGTAATTAAAGGGTGCGGAAATAAATTTTAAACAAGCATTGCACATTAGTAGATGATAATAAGCAATGTCAGTTAGTTGCGCAAATAAACTGAAAAATCATTTTCAATTTATTTTTGGCACACACCGTTTCTAACATCATAGAACGCTCTCTGACAGGCAAACGCATCACTTTTTTTGTAGTGTTGTTTTCTTCAATGTAGCAGTATTTTTAAAAGATGCAAATTTTTGCAAAACTTTTTTTATTATTTGCATTGCTATTTGACGGCCACTTTGCCCACAGTCAAAGAGCAAAAAAGTGAAAGCCGCCGGCATGGCACAACATGTGTGTGTGGTCTGATCAGCACAAGCACACACAAAACAAACACACACAGCAAAAACAAAGTGAGTACTCGGAAGCAGTACACATCAATTGAAGATCATGCATGAGAAGGAGAAGGAGGGGGAGAAATTAACGGGACGTCCTGCGAGTCTAATCAGCCTCGAGGACAGCCAGACACTTCAAACATTTCTGCTTTTCCCTCTTCATCTACCGGCCAAACTCCTTCTCCTTCTCCTTCTCCTTCTCCTTCTTAGCAACAGCAACACACTCGACATGGCCAATTGGCAAATTTTCACTGCTCTACCGGCCTTTTCTTTTTCTTTTTCCTCTTTTTCTCCAGCAACCGCAGACACTTTTAGTAAACACACACACACTTACACACATTCTTCCAATTGGTCATATTATTACAACTTCCCTCGCTAACTTACCGCAACATTAGCTGGCGGTGGTGGCGGTGGCGGTGGTAATACGACCAAAACAGAGCTAGGTGCCATTAAGTTTGGCCGCTTATGTTTATGCCAATGCAGATCAATACATCAAAGCGCCAAGCAAATGCTTACACACTCAAAGCTAACTGCAAACGCTGTGGTGCTGCTGTCAATTGTGGTGAGAATGCAAAATGCCGTTAACTTTCTCTCTCTCTCTCTCTCTTTTTCTCTCTCTCTCTCTCTCTCTCTCTCTCTCTCTCTCTTCTAGCCAGAATGCTAAGTCTGCCTGGTTGGCATCCTTTTGACGCCTGTTTGGCGCCTGTGCTAGCCTAAACACCACTTTTATTGGCCGACAGTGTCGGCTAAATACACGGCAAACTTCACGTATCAATCGATACCTTGTCTAGTAAAGCCAAAACATGCGCATGCTGAGTGTTGCCCAAACAACAAACAAAGTTGCTTTTACATCATTTGACAGTACACTTTGTTAACCTGTTGCTTTTTGCTTCTCAGAAAAAATAAAGCCGGCAGTTATTAATAATAGTCTTAAAACAGTTTAAGTCGCAACATAGTTTGTGATTTTTGTAGTTGGCCTGGCCTTGCACTTGAACATTTTAAACTGTTGCCAGGCGGCTACATTGTACAGTTTCAATCTAATCGACCAATCAATCATGTAATGCACAGCAAAACAGTAAAAACACACACACTCTGTATTACCTGCAACAGAGAGTCTCATTCAGAAATCTGCTTTGTCTCTCTCTTTTCTTTATATCGTTTTTTTATTTAAAATTTCGTTTTGTTTCTCCTTTTTTCTAGTCTGGTCGACGATCGATGTGTGGTGCAGCCTGACGCGGGAAATTTAAATTCACCACCAAAAAAGTTTAGAGGTTAGTAAGGCAAAAACTGTTGTAAATATACCTACTAACAAGCGTTTTTGCATCACCTCCTCTTTTCAGATTGCCTCTTCAAAACATGTCCCATGAACCGGTACTCGGCGCAAAAGCAGTTTTGGAAGGCAGCAAAACAGTCGGCTACCAACACGCAGGATGCCGTCCTCCTTAAGAAACTTCACGTAAGTTTGGATTTCATAAAAACCTTTGACTTTCAATGCTTTTTCATTAATCACTCAATTTTTTCTTTTCTTTTCTTTCTTTTAGCATGCTGCTGAGCTTGAAAAGAAGCAAAATGAAACGGAAAACAAAAAGCTGCTGGGCAGTGTGATTCAGTACGGCGGCGTCATTCAGCTGCTGCACCTCAAGTCAAACAAGTTCCTGACGGTGAACAAGCGGCTGCCGGCGTTGCTGGAGAAGAATTCCATGCGAGTGTACCTTGACTCTAATGGAAATGAGGGCTCCTGGTTCTACATTGTGCCCTTCTACAAACTGCGCTCTACGGGCGACAATGTCGTGGTGGGGGACAAGGTGATACTGACGCCGGTCAATGCCGGCCAGCCGCTGCACGCCAGCAACTACGATCTTCCGGTAACGAGTTCACCAATTTTTTTATTTACTCAAACCTAATTCACACACACTCTCTCTCTCTTTATCTGCCTCACACACAAAAAACAGGACAACATTGGCTGCAAAGAGGTGAACGCTGTCAACTGTGATACCTGCTGGAAGATCTCTCTCTTCCTCGACCACAAGGAGAACATCGACGGCGTCCTCAAGGGCTCCGACGTCGTCCGACTCTTCCACGCCGAGCAGGAGAAGTTCCTCACCATGGACGACTACCGAAACAAGCGGCACGTCTTCCTTCGGTCGACCGCCCGAGCCACCGCCACGACGGCCACCTCCTCGAAGGCCCTCTGGGAGGTGGAGGTAGTGCAGCAGGACCCCTGCAGGGGAGGGGCCGGTCACTGGAACTCCCTCTTCCGCTTCAAACACCTCGCCACAGGGCAGTACCTGGCGGCCGAGATCGACGACGATGACACGCCGGACACGATGAGGGATAAGTTGAGAGGGCTGGAGAAGAACGTCTACCACCTGATACCGGTGCCGGCCAGCTACGACCTGGCGTCCATTTTTGAGCTGGACGCCACGACGCTCAATCGCAGCGACAACCTCATTCCGCAGAACTCGTACGTGCGCATGAAGCACGTCTACACCAATGCCTGGGTCCACTCCACCAACATACCGATTGACCGCGAGGAGGAACGCCCCTACATGTCCAAGGTGGGCTGTGCGCAGATTCGCGAGGACAAGGAGGCCTTTGCCATCGTCCCCGTCTCGCCGACCGAGGTGCGCGACCTTGACTTTGTCAACGACGCCTGCAACGTCCTCCTGCAGATAGTGGCAAAGATGGAGGAGAAGGAGGTGTCGCAGAACGACCGAAAGCTGCTCATTCAGCTGCTGCAGGACATCATCTACTTCATCGCCAACCTGGAGAATGAGCCCAATCGGGTGGGCCCCTTCGAGCTGGTGCCCACGGTGACCAATCGCGAGCGACAGAAACTGCTCCGAGAGCAGAACATTCTCAAGCAACTGTTTAAGATTCTGCAGGCGCCCTTTACTGACTCAGGCACGGGAACGCTGCTGAAGATGGAAGAGCTGAATGACAGTCGAAATGCGAGCTACAAGCAGATCTTCCGCCTGTGCTACCGGGTGCTTCGCCTGTCGCAGCACGACTACCGCAAAAACCAGGAGTACATCGCCAAGTGGTTCGGCTTCATGCAGAAGCAGATTGGCTACGACGTGCTGGCGGAGGACACCATCACCGCGCTGCTGCACTCCAACCGGAAGCTGCTGGAGCAGCACATCACCGCCAATGAGATTGAGACGTTCATCTCGCTGGTGCGCAAGAACCGCGAGTCTCGCTTCCTCGACTACCTCTCCGACCTGTGCATCTCCAAGAAGGTGGCCATTCCCATCACGCAGGAGCTGATCTGTAAGACGGTGCTGGCGCCCAAGAACTCCGACATTCTCATCAAGACGTACCTCCAGGAGACGTCCTTCAACGTGGAGATGGACCTGCCGACGCGGTCAGGAGAGGAGATCACCCTAGAGGTGATGAGGGGCACCGAGGAGACGGTGATTCTGGTGTGGGACAACGGCAAAAAGACCCGCTCCATCTGTGAGCTCTCCCAAAGTGGCAGCCCAGAGGACCGGACGTTGCTGGAGTACTACCGCCACCAGCTGGACCTCTTCAGCAACATGTGCCTCGACCGGCAGTACCTCGCCATTGACACGCTCTCCTCGCAGCTCCGCATTGAGCTGATTCAGAAGTGCATGTCCAATGAGATGCTCCCGTACGACCTTCGAGCTTCCTTCTGCCGCCTGCTGCTGCACATGCACGTCGACCGCGACCCGCAGGAGCAGATTACCCCGGTGAAGTACGCCCGCCTCTGGTCGGAGATTCCCCGGAAGCTGTCCATCAATGACTACGACCGAAATAAGCGGCAGTCAGACGTGGCCACCAAGGAGAGCGTCAAGCAGAAGCTCAGCTCGACGATGAACTTTGTGGAGGACTACCTTTGCAATGTGGTCTCCCACGAGTGGTCCTTCACCGACCGAGAGCAGAATAAGCTGACGTACGAGGTGGTGAAACTGGCACGGGAGTTGATTTACTTTGGCTTCTACAACTTCAGCGACCTTCTCCGGCTGACCAAAACGCTGCTGAACATTCTCGACTGCACCGCAGATTCGCCCAATGTGATCAGGGCGGCGAATGGAGGCGGAGGCAAGGAGGCAGGGGGTAAAGGAGCGCCGAAAAAGGATATCAATGGATCAGCGACTGCTTCGAAAAAGCCAATTCAAAAGCAAATGTCGATGTTGCTTGAGAAGGCTAAAGCAAAAGGCAAAATTGGTGGCGGTAGTACCAGCAGCAGCAACAACAACAACAACAATGACAGGACTGAAAACAAAAATAGCCAAGTAGAACTAAGTGACCAGACTGACCGAGCTTTGTTGTCGCTGGTTGAAGGTGATCTTGCATCATCATCATCACCACCAACACCTCCTCTCCTAACAAAACAAACGTCAATTGACCAACAGACAACAACAGCGACAACAACAACAGCAACGACTTCAAACGGTACTGAAAATGGATCACCATCGACGCCCTCTTCGCCCACTTCGACCACTCCTCCAAACGCTCCCTCATTAGAGCAAACAGGAGGAAGTACTGCTTCAACAGGTGCCACCACCACAACTACCACCACCACCACCTCTGGCACATCATCGCACAGTAAACTGCAGATGGACACGCTGGTCATGGACACCAAACTGAAAATCATTGAAATTCTGCAGTTCATCCTCAACGTCCGCCTCGACTACCGCATCACCGGTCTGCTGTCTATCTTCAAGACGGAAATTGACGCCAGCCACATGACGACTGCTCCAACAACATTAGCAGCAGCGTCATCTAAACAGCAGACTAACGGCTCATCGACTAGTTTGAGCACCACTATTAGTAGTACTACAAGCACTTCAGGCATTTCCACCTCCTCCTCAACAAACAGTAGCCTAGTTTCCGCCAAACAGTCCTCTTCTTCTTCAACCTCAAACGCCTATTCTTACGCTTCAACAGAGGCAAATGCTGCAGGTGAAGAAGGCCAACAGGGCAGTGTGAGCATCGGCGAGAAGGGCATCGACCTGGACCGGATCGGCCAGCAGGCGGAGCAGATCTTCGGCGACGAGATCGACCTGGACGGCAATGGCGGCTGCACCTTTCTCCGCGTGCTCGTCCATCTCACAATGCACGAGTATCCGCCACTGGTGAGCGGCGCCCTGCACCTCCTCTTCAGGCACTTCAGCCAGCGGCAGGAGGTACTGCACTCTTTCCGCCAGGTGCAGCTGCTCGTCAGCACGAATGACGTGGAAAACTACAAGCAGATCAAGTCGGACCTGGACCAGTTCCGCCTGATCGTGGAGAAGTCGGAGCTGTGGGTGTACAAGTCAAAGACGCTGGACGATGCTGAGCAGTTGTCCACTGGAGCTGCCAGCAGACTGCCGCTTTCACTGCAAACCAATGGAAATCGTGATCACCATCTTCACAACTACTCTCACCACTCCAGTCACCATCACCCCCACCACAACACCTCCTCGCCCAGTTCACTGTTGAAGTTGAACACTCTGGGCAGCTCTCTGGACCACGAGATGGGCGGCAGTGGCGGTGGCGGCGGCAGCAGCTTTCTGGGAGGTAGAAACAGCAACAAAAGACAGCATCAATCCTCGATGGGCAACTCGCTGCAGGCGCCGTCAATGGGCCAGCAGCACAGCTCCATCTCCTGTCCCGCCTCGCCCTCCATGTACAGCCAGCTGACGATGAGTGAGATGTCGAAGGAGGAGCGGTCGGCGCAGATCGCCTCCTCACTCTCGGCGCTGCTCAATCTGAGCCAGCACACCGCCGAAACGACCGCCAATGAAAACGAAGATGGCGGAAACGGAGGCGGAAACGGAAACGGAAACGAGTCTTCGCACTTTTGCATCAACTACGACAAGATCAAGACCATTCTCGCCCGGCTGACGACGCTCTGCGTTCAGGAACAGCACCCGTGTGGGCCGGGGGCGGCGGCGGCTGCGGCTGCGCCCGGCGGTGAGCTGAAGGCGCGCAAGCACGAGCAACGGCTGCTGCGCAACATGGGCGCCCACTTTGTGGTGCTGGAGCTGCTGCGCATTCCCTACGACAAGAAGGACGTGAGGATGGATGAGGTAATGAAGATGGCGCACGAGTTTCTGCAGCACTTCTGCCTGTCCAATCACCAGAACCAGAGCATTCTGGAGAAGCACCTCGATCTGTTCATGAACCCGGGCATTCTCGACGCGGAGACGATGTGCTCCATTTTCAAGGACAACATCAGCCTCTGCAATGACATCAGCGAGCGGGTGGTGCAGCATTTTGTGCACTGCATCGAGACCACCGGCCGCCACGTGCAGTACCTCAAGTTTCTGCGCACTATAGTGAAGGCGGAGGGCCAAGTGGTGCGCAAGTGCCAGAACCTGGTTATGCAAGAGCTGATCAACGCCGGCGATGAGGTGCTGGTCTTCTACAATGACAAGTCCTCATTTCAGAACCTGGTGGACATGATGCGCAGTGAAAAGCAGCAGCTGGACAAGATCGGCCCGCTGCACTATCACATCAATCTAGGTAAAAACTGAATAGTAAAAAGAGGGGCTTAAACTTACCCATTTATTTTCTTCTCTTTGTTTGCTTCGTTTAGTAAAACTGCTGGCCAGCTGCACGGAGGGAAAGAACGCCTTCACCGAGGTGAAGTGCCACTCGCTGCTCTCCCTGGACGACATTCTCATGGTGGTGCAGCACGAGGACTGCATCGCCGAGGTGAAGGAGGCGTACATTGACTTTCTCGCCCACTGCTTCATCGACACGGAGATGGAGATGAAGGAGATCTACAACTCCAATCACATCTGGACGCTGCTGGAGAACTTCCTCGTAGACATCACCAGCGTGACCAGTGCGCCGCACGACCGGGCGCACGCCGACCTCGCCATGGAGCGCTACGTCTCCACCTCCATCATCAACCTCATCACCATCTTCTTCAACTCGCCGTACAGCGACCAGAGTTCGATCATTCAGACGCATCAGCCGGTGTTCATCAAGACGCTGCAAAGTATCTACCGGCTGAGCACTTGCACCTGGCTGACGCTGCCCCAGCGAGTCAACGTGGAAAATTGCCTGCACGCCCTGGTGGACATCTCCAAGACGAGAGGGATTGCCATACCGAATGAGCTGGAGGCGCAGGTGCTGAACATGTTCCAGAAGCAGACGCTGCTGAATAAGCACAGTCGCGTTTGGCTCAGTGCCGCCCGGTCGGCCAGTTCGGCGAGGAATGTTTCGAGAAACGCCGCAGCATCTGCGGCATCGACTGGTCCATTTTCTGGTGGCAGTGGTAATCAGCAACAGCCCAACTACCGCAACGATCGCTCCATCATCGACGCCTTCCAGGACATCGTGACGCTGCTGGAGGAGCAGCTGAAACCCCTGGTGCTGGCCGAGCTCTCCGCCCTGGTCGACGTGCTGTACAAGCCGGAGACGCTCTTCCTCTACAACTCCATTGCGAGGAAAATCTGCGAAAGTGGCGGCTTCATCTGCAAGCTGATTAAGCACACGGAAAAGCTGATGGAGGAAAAGGACGAGAAACTGTGCATCAAGGTGCTGCAGACGCTCAAGGAAATGATGGACGTTGATCCGCACTTTGATGAACGGGTATGTGTGTGTGTGTGTGTGTACTCAATGTTTTTTGCTTTTCACTTTCTTTTTCTGCTTTTCTCTTTTTCTTTTTCTTTTTTTCGCTCTCTTTTAATCTGCTCCTTTTTCACTCTTTCTCTCTATTTGACATTTACGCGCTTTTGACTAACCTTTGGATTGCTGCGCTGCTTTTCATAATCATAACTCACTCACTCTCTTGTTAACCTTCTGTAAGTCAATACGCCTATTATCTTTTCTACTAGCAGTAGTTTAAATGTCATTTTAGCGAGACATTTTTAGTACTCTTTTTCTATCTACTAACCTAATTTATTTTCATTTTATGCATTTGCCAATTTTAAATTTTGTGTTTTTTGAAGGGAGAAGCTCTTCGAAAGACACTACTTGATCGATATCTGGTAAAAACACGTCCTCTGCCGGCCAATGCAGCCCATCACCAGTCATCATCCTCATCACTGGCCGACATGGTGGACGGCAGCATCAGCACTTCAGCCGGCAGTCCTGCCCTTTCCTCCTCCTCATCGACGCCCACCAACGGCGACTACGACACCAGCATGTTGACGCCCGGCGCACTGGCTTCTCACCTGCGAAAGAAAGCCGCCAGCAACAAGCTGACATTTGAAGATGACGGAAGGGGAGGGATGAATGGGAGCTCCCGCAGTGCCATCACGCCCTTCCTGCCCAAATCAAAGGAAAAGAAAAAGTCCACTTCTCAAACCGCTTTTGGGCCGGGCGCCAAGATGGTGATGCGGGCGGAGATCACTCTGCAGGATCTGCAGTGTCACCTCGACCGTGAGGGCGCCAGCAATCTGGTGGTGGAGTTGATCATGTCCAATCCCAACTACTCCATCTTCGTGGAGAGCGTTGAGCTGGGCATCGCCTTGCTGGAGGGCGGCAATAATGCCATTCAAAAGTCCATTTTCTACAAGCTGACGCAGGGAAACAACTCGGAGAAGTTTTTCAAAGTATTCTACGATAAAATGAAGTTTGCACAGCAGGAAATTAAGTCTACCATCAGCGTCAGTTCGAGTGATTTTCACAAAAGTAAGTGAGGTTTTTTGTCAAACGCCAAAGTAATATAACTAACAAAAACTCAAATGCTCTTTACAGGCGGACTAACTGGCGATAATGAAATATCCACGCCAATGTTGATTGGTCAAATTGAGGAGTCCGGTGGATTTGAGTCCTCTGGGCAGATGTTCAGCAGCCTGATCAACAAACACCGCCTCACTGCCCGGTCGCAAACAAAGGTGGCCAAGCTGCCGCTGGAGATTTCCGTCATGAAGCAGATTCTTCGTTTTCTGCAACTGCTCTGCGAAAATCACAACCCCGACCTGCAGAACTTTCTGCGCAACCAAAACCAAAAAACCAACTTCAATCTAGTGTCGGAGACGCTGATCTTTCTCGACCGCATCTGCGGCTCGACGACCGGCGGCCTCGGCCTACTAGGCCTCTACATCAACGAGTCCAACGTGGCGCTGGTCAATCAGACGCTGGAAACGTTGACCGAGTACTGCCAGGGCCCCTGTCACGAGAACCAGAACTGCATTGCGACGCACGAGTCGAACGGCATCGACATCATCATCGCCCTCATACTGAATGACATCAATCCGCTGGGCCGGAAGCGGATGGACCTCGTCCTGGAGTTGAAGAACAACGCCTCCAAGTTGCTGCTGGCCATCATGGAGAGTCGCGCCGACTCGGAGAATGCCGAGCGCATTCTCTACAACATGAGCCCAAAGCAACTGCTCGAGGTGGCCTGTCGTGCCTTCCACCAGAAGCCCACTGCCGTGCCGCAGACTGAAGCAATGCCAAACGCCCCAGTGACGCCCACCACACCTCACCACCGAGCCATCAACTCCCACCACCATCACCCTCTTACGCTTCACCACATCGACGATCCACCGGTGAACAACAACAACGGTCATTTGGGTGATCCGAAGATGCCCCCCGAAAGCTCCTCCACCTTCTGCCGCCGAGCCAACGGCTCCATCGTCGATCCAAAAGAGGTCGGGCACAACATCTACATTCTCTGCCACCAGCTGGCGCAGCACAACAAGGAGTTGGCCGATCTGCTGCGAAACCCTGACAGCGACAAGAGCGAGCAAATCTTCGAGTCGCACGGGAAGGTTCGCGACGCGCTGCAGTACTACCAGACGCACACCGCCCAGATTGAGATTGTCCGTTTCGACCGGACGATGGAGCAGATCGTCTTTCCGGTGCCGCAGATTTGCGAGTTTCTCACCTCGGAGTCGAAAGGCAAGGTGTACTACAATGCGGAGCGGGATGAACAGGGCAGCAAGGTCTTTGAGTTCTTTGAGCGGGCGGATGATCTGTTCAATGAGATGAACTGGCAGAAGCGGTTGAGAGGTAGGCTTTTATTGAAAAATAGAACTATTGTTGAACTGCTTGATGCAATTAACTCACAATGCTTTTTCTTGTCACAGAACAACCACTTCTCTACTGGGTGTCCCGACACATGTCACTGTGGAACAGCTTCTCTTTTTACCTTGCCTTTGTGGTCAACCTCATCGTGGCCCTTTTCTATCCGTTTCCCAACAAAGCTGGTAAGTGAAAGCAAATAAAAAAAATTTTACTGTTATTGATGTGCGGTTTATCATTAACTCCCTAGAAATTGACGCTCGAATCTCCGCCGGCATATGGGCCATTCTGCTGTTTGCTCTGGCATCAGTGTTCGCCTTTCCGGGAAAACTGGGTTTTCGTGTTTTAATCGGCGCCAGCATACTGCGGTTGATCTTCAGCATTGACATACAGCCGACGCTCTTTCTGCTGGGCGCCATTCAGGTGGTCATCAAGGCGGTGCATCTCATTAGTATTATGGGCAATCACGGCACGCTGACGAAGAGCATCGGCAAGATCATGACGGACCGCGAGTTCGTCTACCACATCAGCTACCTGGCCTGCTGTCTCATTGGCCTCTGCTGGCATCCCTTCTGCTACAGCATTCTGGTAAAATGAAAACAGCTTTTTATGCATCATCAATTTGTACTAATATTGCTTTTTCTTCTAAATTAACCTTTCTAGCTTCTAAACGTCATCTACCAAGAGGAAACGCTAAAAAACGTCATTAGATCAGTGACCCGCAACGGACGGTCCATCATTCTCACCGCTTTTCTGGCACTGATCCTCGTGTACCTCTTTTCAATCATTGGCTACCTCTTCTTTCGAGATGATTTCCTCCTTGAGGTGGACGGCACACCGGCCAAAGACGGTCTTGATGAAGCGACTACACTTTCTCTGGACCTTCCTGAGTCGGTGCTTAGCGAGGCGCACCGGAGTTCACTTCAAAACTTGACAGTAGAAGACATTGACCGGGCGGGAAACGCTTCTTTTTGTGCCAATGAGAACTGCACTTCCGCCAGCAACGGCTCAGAGGTTCGGGACAGCAGTGTCATTCTTGATTTAGTTCAAGACTTGAAAAAGCACAAAAAAGCTCATCATGCTAGGTTGTTGAAAGCTGACGCACATGAAAGTGAAGAAATAGAGGAGAGAGAAGAGGAGTCCTCAAAGGAACGGGCATGTGACTCGCTGGTGATGTGCATCATAACGACGCTGAATCACGGACTGCGAAACGGCGGCGGCATCGGCGACGTCCTTCGCTCGCCGAGCTCCGTCGAGCCACTTTTCATTGCCCGGGTCATCTACGATTTACTCTTTTACTTCATTGTCATCATTATCATCCTCAACCTCATTTTCGGTGTCATCATTGACACCTTTGCTGATTTGCGTTCTGAAAAACAGCAAAAAGAGGAGATTCTCAAAAACACCTGCTTTATTTGCGGTAATTACATACAGTTGTTTTGATTTTAAAACATTTGTTATTCTTTTCAATTGCACTGTTTAGGTTTGGATCGTTCGGCTTTTGACAACAAAAGTGTTTCTTTTGAAGAGCACATTCGAATGCAGCATAACATGTGGCACTACCTCAAGTTTATTGTGCTTGTAAAAGTAAAAGACCCGACTGAGTTTACAGGTCCAGAAAGTTATGTTGCCTCAATGATTAAAGTAAGTTAGCTTTTGCATCGAATAGTTTTTGTTTCGCTAATACTAATAAATGTATAATTTGAATCTAGGAGCGTAATCTTGACTGGTTTCCTCGAATGAGGGCCATGTCATTGGCAGCTGAAGACGGTGGAGATGAACAGCAAAATGAGTTAAGAACTTTGCATAGTCAGTTGGAAATAACTATCAAAATGGTTGAAACGCTGAGTCGACAACTAAGTGATCTAAAAGACCAGGTTTGCTTGATTTTTTTTATTGTGTACCCATTTACTAAGCATTGCCTTTTTTATTTGTGTATTATAGATGATGGAACAGCGCAAACAACAACATCGCAAAGGTATTCTTAACACAAACATCACTCTCAACAGTCACGAACGCTAATGTTTGTATCTCAAAAAATGGCACAATTAGTCAATTTTCATATCTTTTTTGCAATCTCGTACAGTCAATTTACAATTGTTTTTTAATTTTTTAATTTTGTAAGTTTTTCTGCATTTGTTGTTATATTGACTGTACATATTGATATTTTTTATTTATAATATGCGTGATACAGTTTATTTTTTGTTGCAATATAAAAAGTTTTTTATAGTTATTTTGTACTTTTAATTTGTTTTTAAATATTTTTACTTTTTGTAATCTTTTATATTTTAAAACTAAAAATTTGTTATTTTTGCGCAACAAATAGAACTATAGTTAAATCGTAGCAGGAACGGTATTTAACAGCATTCGCACAAGCAAAATTTACTGATTGGTTTAAATGATTAATAAAAAACACAATCAACTGATACTTTTTTGTGCAAGTTTTTGTAATTTGACTAGTGTTCATTTTAATTTTTTATTGATTGTTTGTTTTTGTTTGTAAATTAATATTAAAAACTTAAAATGTTTTTTATAAATTTAAATTATACTTATTTAAAAGTTTTGTATCAAAACAAATCTGAATCGACTAAAAAAATAAAATTTAACTTTTTTATGTCAACAACATTGTTATCACTATGACACAATTACTAAACTGATCTCAAAATTCGTGTGACTGCTTTTATAAAGCAAATCGCATAATGATCATGTGGCAAAATGTCAATATACAATACAATAATTTATAGCAATTGATTGATTGAAAATAATTTAAACTTCAAGGTTTGAAAACGTTTCATAAGTAACGTTTTAAAAAAACAAAATGTTAAATTGCCAAAAAAACAAGTAATAATGACAGTTGTACAATGATAGTTGTACTTTTTAAATACAATCAATTATTGCTATTTTTTAAAATATTAAACATCAAAAAGTTTTTAAATTGATATAAGTTAAGGCAACTGGTTTTTATGCATTTTAAGTTGCTTTTTAATTTTTAAACATTAAATACAAGTTTTCAGTTGGTTTACATTTTAATATTGCAGTTATTTTGATAGTTTTAATGCAGTTTTACCACGTTTTTAATTTTTTAAAATAATTTGTCATTTTTGACTAAGTCGTTAAACAATTTCGCAATTTTTTTACAAAGTTAAGTATTAGAGTTTTTTAAATTGTGAAATCCATTTATCAATTTTTCACTCGAAAACTAAAAGATTGAGTTGAAAAGCGATTGCCAACTTTTTTCGGCGTTTGTGATGTCTGCAACTTCAAAAAAGTGCACCCGCCAAAAACTTATCAATTGACTATATGCATCTCCAGTTTCAGGCAAAACTATCCGTTGATGTGATGTGATCAATCCATTAGCAAGATGGTTCGTCTTATTCGAATAAATGTTTTTCTTCAGTTGCTATGATCAGGATTTCAATAAATTTGATAAGACCAAATTGTTGGCTAATCACTAGTCTACATGTCTGTTTTTTTTCAGGCGCAAGGTTTCTTTTATAATTTATGGCACTCGGTTGATGACTGTCTTTCTAATCTTAATGTTGAAGCAAACGGTCACAACCAAATTGAGCTGCTGCATGTTCTCTTTAACTGTTTTTCGATTTTGCATTTAAAAAAATTAAAGTGTTCAATTCAAAGTATTCATTGCACTTTGCAGTCAAAACCAAAGATTTTAAAGGTATTTAATGAAATTTAGTTTTTTTAACCTAACAATTTTGTTAATTCAAATCAACAATACTTTTGTGTGTTATTTTTCCTAAAAAACTATTTGTTTATAATTACTTACTTTTAAGCTAATGAATTTATAGTTAAACTTCCCCATCAGATGACAATTGCAACACCACTTGGTAAATTAACTTAATCGATGTTTAGTGTACAACTGTCAAATTACCGTCAACCGGTAAAAACCTAATTTTTTATATTAATCAATTTACTGTTAGTTGCAATCGTCAAAAACCTACGCGCACCATCGATTTTATGTTTTCACCAAACGCTTTTGTTCGTTTTTATTAACTTTTTAAAATTATTAACTGAAACTGTCAAATTGAATGTTTCTGTGAATGTGTGTTAAACAGTGGTCGATTTCAAGTTCCATTCGCAATCGTTTTTTACCAACAATTAGCTCACTTTTATATTCACCTGTCCAAATGTGCTAGCACATTTTTTCGCGCATCCGGACATCAAGTGGACACCATTCAGTGGCCGGTTAAGACAATTTGGTTGAATAGTGCAATAGATTTTCTATTACTTTGATTAGGTATAACTTTTTGTGCAACAGGACAGCAGTAATACTAATCATTATTTAGCCATTTTCTGTTAATCGATCACCGGCAAAGTTTGAGACTACAAATTGCAGAAAACCTTGACAATGGAAACAAGCGACACTTTAGTTTTAACTTGTTTGTAGTACTGTCAAGGTGCACTTGATCAAACAAGCGGAACTGAAAAAGCGCAACAAAACGCAATGATGTTCAACAGCTGTGATGAGGACTTACAACACATCTAAATTGCTATTCTAAAGTCCCATTAATTGACAATGTTCGGTGAGCTATAGAGAAAGCCCAACAAGTGCCTTAAGGTTCGACACTTGTTAGCTGTAATTTAATTAATGCGCTGACAAGCAAGTACTATCACAACTTTAAGCAACATTTACACACACTGTAGCAAACTAAGTGAGCATTGAAAAACTTAACTCTTTTTTGCCTCAGGCATTGACATCATTATTGACACGTTACGCTAATTTCTAATTACTTTTAAATGATTAACTACCCTCTAACATTCAACTTACTAAAAATAAATTTGTTTTGAATAGTTCTATACCAATTTTCATAATATTTAGGTGTTTAGTACATGCAGTAACTTAATACACTTTTTTCAGTTGATGTTCTGTGACAGTTGAAATGTTTTTGGCAAACGAAAGTATTTGCTAGATATTTTCACTATAGGGTGACTAACCTTGAGTGTTGTTGTACAACTTTTTCAATTGATTAAAATGTCTAATGCAATGACCAATGTCTAACTGCCGTTCAGTTTTAAGCATTTTGTCTAGTTTTACGCCAGCTTTAAGTGCCCTAATAGTTTCTTTTTTTAAATAAAAAGAATGCAAACAAGTTGAAACATACATATGTTGCTGAGTGATTGAAAAATGCAACAAACAAAAGTAGCTTACAGATATTGTTGGCAACTAGAGAAAAAATTCTAGATAATAAAAAAAGTACAAAAAATAAGTTCTGCAGCTGATGCATAAACACAAAGAGCTCATATACTTTAAACGATTTAAAAGGGCAAATTAACTGATGAACCCCTTGCGCCGGTCATGCTTTTTGAATGATCAATTGCAACAAATCAGAATGACAAATATTACACTAGCAATTTGCAAAAAAACAATACAGGCCGAGCTCAAGCTACGTTCATACTCGCAAGTACGTTCACACAACAGCGCCACCATTGACAACAGTAAGCGTTTTTGCGGCACGTTTGCGCAAAACGCCAAAAAGCGCTGCACAAATTGTGAACGTAACTTGAGTTCGGCCTGTAATAAAGATTTTGCATATTGAATGCAAGTGGGCTAACTCATTTACAATTCGACCACTTTTTGCTAGTGTTTTTCATTTCAGTTTACTGACCTCATCTACAAAGTATTTTACATACGTCAAACATTGTTGTTGTTGGTTGTAGGAAAATCATCAAACAGAGACAATGACTAATACCCAAACTATGTCTCACTCAAACTGTCTCTTGTGGTGATCACTTGATTCAGCTGAATGAAGTGTATAAGTGTGTGTGTGTCTGTGTGTGTACAAAAACCATTTCGCCTCTTTTGAGCGTTGCTGCTGTTCGCACTTTCCCTTTCTCAGTCGAACAGCAGTTGATCAACAGCAGCAGCAGCACTGCCTTTCACACTGCCGGATGCCCTGTCCCACACTGTAAATCTGCCATCCACAACAAGACGGCAACAGCAGCAGCAGCAACAACAACAACAATAACAACAATTTCAGTAGCAACAATAACATTTCCACATGCAGTTGGCTTGCACTAATTGCGGGGTGATCACTTCAGGTGAACTGCAGTAGCCTTTGCTTTCCATTTGCCAGCTAGTAGTATTGATCGTACTTTAAATTGCACATATAATGGTGATCACATCTTTATTCTGGTCAGTGTGTCTCGTGAATCATTTTACAGCCACAGCTCATAATTCACCACAATTGATTTTTACTGCGGGCTTTTTTCTAGTGTGTAGTGTTTATTCTTCAATTTCACCTTTTGTTTTAAAGCAGTACTCTGTGGCAAGCCAAATCTAACTATTATTATTACTACTTTTATCATTTTATCTTTAACCCAATATTCGTCACACATTCTTATTATTTCACTCATTCCCCACACACAAACACATTATCCTTCACCAGCCGCTCCAGGCAACCGTCATCTACGAGCGGCCCCCTGAGAGCGTGCACATTTTTTCCTTCCAACCGACACACAGACACACATTTCACCTCACTCCGGATCATACACTCACAGAGGCAAGACCTCACGAAGGATTTCCACGAGTCAACCAAAATAAACTCTAAACCCTTTTCACCCAAATCGTCCCCCAGCTGCAGCATTCCGGTTCAGCCAACAAGCGCTGCGAAACCGAGCTCAACAATCGGTTGCCACAACTCAACTGTAATGCACAATATTATGATGTTGTTTTAAATTATAACTGAATTACTAACTGATTGAATAACCCTTCTTGAAAAAACTTTGTTCATCATTAATGCAGTCGCCAGTCCGTGTCACATAATGTCATTTAATTGCAACAGCAATTAGTTAATCTTTTTTTGTTTAGTTCTTTTATTCTGTTTGTGTTTGTTTATGCTTTGTTTTAGTGCGCATTTTTAACTTGTTGCACTACTCTTTTTGTTTTTATTTTGTTTACAAATTAGTATTTTGTTTTATCATACTGACCTCGCACTAGAGTGGGCTTATTTTTACAGCAAATAACATTAAAATATTCAAAATATTTTACAATTACGCTCATCAAACTAAAATGGATAAAACTAACCCAAAATGTTTGTTATTTAACAACTGTTTTAAATTTTTGTTTAAAAAATTTTTACTTGTTTTTTAACATGCTACAACTTTTATATTTTTTGTTTCAGAAACATATCACCTAACGTTTCCTGGATCAAGTTTTGCGTTTTCAAATTGAATTTGCGTTGTTTAAACAGTTGAACACCACTGACAAGTACCATGCCTGAGCCAATCTCGGAGCAAAAAGTACCTGATGGCGGCTGGGGCTGGGTCATAGTCTTTGGCTCTTGCATGATAAGCTTCCTCACCGATGGCTTCAGCTACACTAGTGGCGTTTACTACGAGAAGTTTCTTGGAGTGTACAACCAATCGGAAGCAGTCACGTCGGTAAGTTGTACTAGGTAAACTTGGTTACCTTATTACCATAATTTCTGATCACGATTTCTAATCCAAACAATACCCACTACCCAAGATATACATATCTGTGATGACAGGCAGTATTTCTCTTGTTGGACCTTTTGCTTCAGGCCTCAGCCAGGTTTATGGCTGTCGTGAGGTGACCATTGTCGGCGCTGTCATTGCTGTCTCTGGAATACTTCTCAGCGTGGCCTTAGACTACAACATGTACGTCCACGCCGTCACACTGGGCCTCTTTGTAGGTAAATGCTAACACTTATTGCATGAACAAAAATATCAGTAAAATTGTTCCACTTTGCTAAACTTTGATTATTTTGCAGGATGCGGCCTAGGGCTGATGTTTCTGCCGCAACTGACCATCGTCACCGAGTGGTTCCACAAGCGGCTCGCCGCCGCTACGGGCATCTCTGTGGGCGGCTCCGGCCTGGGCATCGCCGCCTTCGCCTACATCTCCAACACCACCATGAACTACCTCGACTGGAAGTGGGCGATGATGATCATGGCCGGGCTGATGGCCCTCTGCATTCCCTTTGCTCTGACATTCCGCGAACCGCCGCACAAGGCCGCTCTCAGCGAGAATCTGAAAACGGAGGTCTCCTTCAAGGCGGCTCTCAGGGAGACGATCAACTTCAAGGTGCTGCGCAACCCGCTCTTCGCCTACTTCGTGCTGGTGAACACCGTCGCCAGTTCGGTGTACTACGTCCCCCTCATTGTGGCGTCGGACCGAGTGAAACGCAGCCAAATGGGCGACAGCAGTCACGGCGCCCTGCTCATGGTCTACTACGGGCTAATTAACTTTGTGGCCCGTGCCGCCTCTGGCTTCCTCGCCGACCTGCCGCACGTCAACCGCACCTTCCTCTACGGAGTGGCCATCACGCTGATGGGCGTCGTCGTGGCGCTCACCAACTTTGCCCACTCCTTCGTCCTCATGGCCTGGGCCTACGTCGGACTGGGCGTCACTGATGGTGAGTGGTTAGGTTAAGTCGCTTAAGTTTGAACTCTTGAAAACTTTACTGTTTAAATACTTTGTATCGTCCTCGTTTATCAGGCGTCCACGCAACGCTAATGTCCGTCGTGCTGGTGGACGAGTTTGGAGTCGAGCAACTGTCAAACACTCTCGGCATTGTGCTCCTCTTTGATGGCATCTCCACGATGGTCGGCCCACCGATCGCCAGTAATTATTTAACAACGTTTATTTGTTTAATCCTTTCTAATTTTGGTTAATTAATTTCCCCCCAATGACAGATTCACTGGCAACCTACGATCCAACCTACGCAAGCAGTATTTGGCTGTCTGCAGCTTTGATCACTTTCTCCGGGGTAGCACTGATGCTGATGCCCCTTCTGAAAGGACACTACGAACGACGGCGGCTCATCGACAAAGAAAGTGGCGCCAAAAGCGGTTAACATGTTTCGCTCTCCTTAACCCGCTCACCTTCCAACAACTTGTACGAATGATTAGGAAGAAAACGTGACCACCATTACTCATGTTGTCACTTTTATGACGATTGACAGCTCAATTTTTTACCTAAGCTTATACACGATTATAGCAGCATTGACGATTTTTAAGCAATTTTTATTGATATCATTTATGTTAGTCGTTTTTCCTTTGTAAAGTATTTTTAAATACTACTCATTTTTATGTTTGATGACGAATAAGTTGCATTTTACACATTTTTTAATTACTATTTATTTGGCAACTATTGACCTCACCTTTTATTTTACAATATAGCACTTTTGAATAAAATTTTTTAAATAATCATTTAATGTTACAAGTTTATTAGTAGGGCGCATAAGCAAGTAAAAAACAATTGAACAAAATTTGTCAATTTATTAAACTTTTGATTTGCTCAAAAAATGGCTCAAGTTGACTTAGCAAGTCCTCCTTTGTGCCGTCATTTTGAATAATGTAATCCCAGTGGCGTTCACCATCCAGACCGCATTCCGTCTGCTGATCATCTATTCCGGCGGTAAAGTGCCACCCTCTACTGACTCGAACCAGCTCCGAGCTGGTAATGCGCAGTTTGATAAGCGCCGTCGCTGTCATGTCAATCTCCGAGGCGTCGGCAAAGTAGGCTAAATCAGTGGGCCGACGGGCGTCATTGAGCAGCCAGATTGGCCTGTTTTCGAGTGTTTGAGTGGCCGCCTGGATGATTGCCAGGCGGAGAAAGTGGTGCGGATTGGCAGCCCGAACTGCCTCGCTCCAGCTGACCATTTCCTGGCGGTACTGTTCTTTGTACTCCGAGGCGGTCAGCAGTTCGGCAAAGTCCAGACCGTGCTGCTGGGCGTAGGCGCCCTTGATGGGCGCAGAAATGCGATAGGAAAGCACTTGCCGGGGAAATCGCTCCAGAATGAGGCTCTCCAGAAAGTCTTTGCCGCACTTGCGCTTCCCACTGAGCACTATTTGCACCTTTGGCTTGCTAAGTTGACTTATCTTCGCCACTAGTTGCTCGTCAGTGGCACATGATGAGGTGATTAATGATGACTGCTTCTGCTGTGGTGGGTCCATCGTCTAAGAAAGAGTAGGAAAAGTGGGATGTTTTTAAAGGTGAAAACCAAAACAGCAAAAATAAAAATGACAGCAAACAAAACTTACTGATCTACTGTCACTGGAAGGGTTGCTATTGCGTATGCTAACGAAAAACGTGTCTTACAATGCTGCTGCTGTTGCTGCCTCTGCGGCTGCTGTCGTTAAGTTGAGTAAGCAAAAAACAGTGACAGTTGCGCATGAATATGCAAACAGATCAGATCATGAGTCTTAACTTTGAAACAAAACAGTAAGACATAAAAGCTCCTGCCACCTCAAACTGACTCTCGGACAGGTCAGACAGAAAATTAATTTTGCGCCCGGACGCTGGCGCAGCGCAATGATCACCGCATTTTTTTCACTGTGTCAATTGTTCGCTGCGGTGTGTTTTGTGAAGTAGTGAGAGGAAGAAAGAGAGAGAGAACTTGGATGGCAGTGGCAGCCAGTTTGTCTTAACAGCCTTTGCACCGTTGAACGGTAGTGGCGGTGGTAATGGTCATCACCGACTTTGCTCATTCCACTGCTCCTTTCCTAAAAGCCATTCTCAGTTACAGTGTGGACCGGTAAATGTTCAATGCAGTGCAATGTGTTTGTATGTCTGTTTGTCGGTTTGTGCCCCTTCTCTGATCTTTCTTGCCCCTGATGACTTATCAGTGGCAAACATTAGTGGCAAGTGGGCAAACAAACGGTAGCCCCCTCAGCAAAAAAAGCCAACCGGCGAAACTTGTTTCACTTCCATCACAAAGTCACACTGACACGCCGGTGTGAATGTGTGATTGCCTGCCAGATTGAAATGCTTCTGAAGTAGAGCACTACTTCAGTAGAGCATATCAGTTAACTAAGACGGTAATTAATTGTTTTGAAAAAAGGGTAATTTAATTAGTAAAACTGAACTTACAAAATATATATTTTTCATTATAATCATGCGGTGGTTAACAAGTTAAAAAAGTTTTTTGACGATAATTTTACAAGATGGCTAAAGTTTAGTTCTTTTTGCGCACTAGTAAAACAATATTGTTTTGCACGTATGAACAAGTACAATAGTGATTCATTGTGCTTTGCTTATGTACAGTTTTCTTTGAGAAAACAATAACAGTACAAGCCGTTACTTAGAAGCATGTACCGTTTCTACTGCTTTGCCTCTGTTTAGATTTGTTTTTCAGTATGTTGCAACTGTACGCCAAATAAAAAGTTTGAAAATGAGTTTGTCGAAACTTTATTCTACTGCTGCTAGATAGATAGCAATGCTCAAAAGTTGCTAATGGCATCTGCCGCTAAAAAAATCTAAAATACACTGGCGCGATAAAGTTGTGTATAAGTTTAATGCTGGTAAACGTGGGTTTTAAAGATATAACTTTGCTAAACTTTTAAAAATTAAAAAGTTTTTGAGTTTTAAAAAAATAAAAACGCTAAATCTTTCTATCCCTAAAAATGATTTAATTTAAAAAACAATTTTAAAAATTTAAAATAAATTTTGATTTCAATTGTTCAGCATATTTCCTCATATGTGTAAAAACTACAACTATCAATCACACAATGCACCCAATGTAAATGATAGCGATAAATTGGCATTGGTTTTTTACTTAAGGAAAAATCTGTTAAGTTGTTATCAGTGTAGATATTGGTTTTCTACACAGCAAGGGAAACTAGCGGTAAATGGTAAATCACTAAAAACAAAGTTCAAAATGCAAACAAATTTTTGATCATGTTAAAAATACAAACTCTTGTCTACTTACTAACTCGGACGTTGTTTATCTTAATTGTTGTTGTAGCAATTTTATTCAATACTGCTCCAAACCCAAACTATGACGCTGATGAGTTTAGAACAACAGTAAGTTGCTTTTTGTCGTTTCTTTTCATTCTAATAATTTAAGTGCGTTTTAGTGTGAAATTGTCACCGCACGAGGCTTTCACTGTGAAAAGCACTTTGTTCTCACGCATCAAGGGTACATTCTTGAAGTGCACCGGATTGTTACGCCGTATTTCAAACGGAAAACATGTCATCCGGTTATACTGCAACACGGTCTTACTGGCACTTCGTCCAACTTCATCATGGCATCACCGCATGTTCCCCTTGCACCAAATGTAGTGGGACAAAATTTAGGATTTGAGTTAGCAAAACGTGGCAGGGACGTTTGGTTGTCCAATTATCGAGGCAATGACTATGGAATGCAGCACGTTTCATTGAGTAGTTCAGGTAGCTGCACGTTTGAAATGTTGTGTTCAATTTTAACTTTTGCATGGTTTTCAAGATGAACAGTTTTGGAACTTTACTTTCGATGAAATCAGTCGTTTTGACATGCCAGCCGTAATAGACTACGTTCAATTAGCAACAAATCACTGTATGTTGTTTGAAGCAAAGTTAATGGTATTTTAGTATTTACAATTTTTGTTTTCTTTTTTATGCAGCTAAAGTGTCTTACATTGGCCACTCACAAGGAACAGCCGTCATGTTTGCCTTATTGTCTGATCCTGTGCTTTCAATCAAGTACAATGACGTTATTCAGCCATTCGTTGCTATTTCACCGATAACTAGAATTGGTAACGCTACAACAATATTTCGACATTTGGTTAAAACATTGCACAGTTTTAGTTCAAGGTAAATTACAAACAATATTTTTAATATCATAAACACATCAAAAATTATTCTTTATAAAGTAATGAAGGCCCAGCGTTTTTAAAACAAAGCGGATTGGCAAAATTCAAATCTATTTTGTGCAACAGTCCTTTTCGATTTTTGTGCAAATGGTACATGTTCTCAATGTACGGCTACAATGACCAGACTAACTTGGTAGGCTATTTGAATCAATATTTTAGCTATATACTAACTGAACATTTTGTTATTTAGACTCGATTAGCTGTATACACCGCTCACATGGGCTCAACTTCTAAACGCAATTTACGGCATTTTCATCAACTTTTTAGTAGCAACCGATTTGCACGTTTTGACCACGGACCTGAAGGAAACATGCAAAAATTTGGTCAAAAAGAGTCCCCTTTATATGATTTGACTCAAATCAGACACAATTCAATACATGTCATCTATTCATTAAATGACTTATTTGCACCACTTGATGGAGTTGAGCAACTTAGCAAGGACATTGCAAATCTTAAAGAAATGTATGAAATTCAAGACGCTCAGGCAAACCATGCTGATCCACTTATTGGAACTGATGTTGCGGTTGAAGTTAATAACAAAATTTTAAACATTTTGAAGCAATATAAATGATTTGTTTAAGAGTTTATACTTTAGCGCAACATGTAAAAGTTTAAATAATTTCATTAATTTAAAAATTCTGAAATTAGTAATATTGTGTTAAATCAAACTGTATATTTGTATTAATGCAAAATAAAAAATTATTTTAATGCGTAGTAAAATACAAAAAATCTATTTCAGAAACTTCCATAGCTCGCACCGCAGATGTACTTTAGCATAAGACTCTACCTCTATCGCTACTAAAATCTATTTATCTTGTTCCCACTTATGGCAAAAACGTCACAATCAGTCTGACAACCAAAGCATGCCTTTACGTATTTTCCATCCTTTCTCTCTGTTTCTACGTTCCAAGACACTTTGGGGACAGATTTGAGTAGTATTGACCAATCTGGTGATAGAAAAAAAGGACACTCGGTTTGTTGTACCAGGCTTATACTTTTATGCCTGTAGACTGAAACTTGGCTGTCTATATAAAAGCGCCCTCCAAAGTGGTCGATGTTTAGAGGTGAACAGACATCAGCAAAACAAAAGCAACAAAAAACCTCACCTGTTTACCCTAAAAATGAAGTTTTCTCTTGTCTGTTTGGCACTCTTCCAAGGATGGATGGCGATGGCCGGAAAGCCTTGCGCCCAGTTGCCACCAGGTCTAGAACGTATGTCCCGAGGCGTAGACATCACCTCGCTGGACCTCTTTCCCACCGACCTGTCGCTGGCTTCCGGTTTTCGCCAGTCGCTCTTTGACTTCACCTGCGACTCGGGCGCCACCTGGAGCCACCCCTCGCAGAGTGGCTTTTCCTTTGCGGTGCCCGACCAGGTGGCCGCTGTGAACACCCTTCCCGGCGGTGCCCTCAACGACAAGCTCACCGTTCACAAGCAGCTGAACTCCTACAAGAAGGCACTGTCCGTTCAGGTGGGCCTGGACGTGAACACTGTCGTCTACGGCGACTACTCCCTTAGTGTGGGCTACAAAAATGCGCAGGAACAAATTCTAGAGTCTAACGCCACTATTTATGATGTAAGTGCTTGTGGCGGCTTTTTTAAACTAAAAAAATATAACCAAACTTTATCTTTTATTAAGGTTTCCGCCTACGTTTCCGCCGTTCAAATGGACTTTAAGCCATTTGTGACGCTAAAACCGAACAACGCTTTTGTGCACTTTCTTGCAAAGCTTCCGGCAACCTATTCAGCAAACCCTGCCGTTTACCAGGAGTTTTTGGACACCTTTGGCACGCACTACTTTGAATCGGGCATTTTCGGCGGCTACTTGCGTCAAGAGACGATTGTCGAAGATCGGTACCGCTACGAAACCAATGACCGCGACATTACCACAAACGTCCAAGCCAAGTACCAGGTGATGGTCAGCGCCAAAGTGGGCGTTGACACCTCGAAGAACACCAAATCAGTAACCTTTGACCGGTCAACGAGAACGAGCCGCTACTACTACGGTGGAAAAACCAATCTAGTTAATGAAATGTCCGCCGAGCAGTTTGCCAAGTGGCAGGAAACCGTCTCACACGATCCCTGGCTGTTTGGCGGTCTGATTAAGCCAATTGAAAATCTGATCGACAACGAGGCGGTTAAGGGCCAGATTAAGACGGCCGTTCACGTGAAGCTCACCAAAGCCTACCTACAGGAGCTGAAGCAGACGCTGGTGCTGATCAGTCGACAGGTGCCGCAAACTTCGGCGCAGTCAGGCAAAATCAACGAACTTCTTGGGCAGCCCATTCCCAATCAGGCGGAGGTGTTGAAAGTCGCCGAGCAGGTGAAGACTTTAGTTGCCCAGGCTCAGGCGGTGAAGGACCGCGCCTTCCTCGAGCAGTACGCCGCCCAGCTGACCACTCTTCAGCACTACGAACTATTCTGCAAGAAGGAGGTGGCCAACCGGTGTGACCACGAGCTAAAGCACGACGTCAACGAGGTAGTGGCCGAGGCCTCTCACCTGGCCGTCACCATGAGCAACATGGCGAAAGCCAGCTCCGGGCAGCCTGACTCAGAGACGGTCCGCGGTCTGGTCAGTCGAGCTCATGAGATTGTGTCTCGAGAGCAGACTACGCAAATTCCGCAGTGTCGTGAGAAGCTCTTCTGCAACCTCTGCAAGGACGTCGTCATTGACCTGATCAAGAAGGAGCCCTGCAACACGCCGCACATTAAACACCTGTTGAGAGTGCAGCTGTAATACTGTTTTAAACTTGGTAAATCAAAGTAAAACTACGGATTAGTTTTGTTGTAGTTCTAAAAACGTAAAACATTTTTGTTTGTTATTAAAATAAAAACGCACAAGTATGCCCCAATTGCCCAAACTTGAAAGATATCTGCCGCTGATGATGATAACAAAGAAAATGGATAATATAGAAGCAATTTTTGAAATTTAATATGATCATTGCATATCAGTACTAGTGTTTAGTAAAACGTGTAAACACCAATTTGTTAATTTAACAAAACTAGTACTAGTCTATCCAATTTTAAAAATGATTTTCAATAAGGTAATTTGTTTGTTTACAATATCATTTTCTTGATTTTTTTACTTTTAGATATTGCAACATTTTTCTGGACCAATTTTAGCTATCGCTGCTGGCCTTTTCTTTGCCTCTCAGTACACAATAGCAAAGTTTATTCAAAGTTTGTCTCGAGCTGAAATAGCCTTTTTGAGATACTTTGGCGTTCTATTTATCTCTTTTCCAGTGTTGCTGGATTCGGGTGAACCATGGCTGGGCCCGGCAGATTTAACTTTTCGCCTGTGTATCTTTGCAAGAGGGTCTTTTGGGGCTTCAGCAATGTTGTTCAAATTTTACGCCATGCAGCACATCAGCCTGGCAAACGCCACCGTTATCAGACAGTCCTCACCAGTATTTGTTTTTGTGTTTGCAAGAATTTTCCTTAAAGAATCATTCACCCGGTACCATGGAATCAGTTTGATGCTTTCATTAGTGGGCATCTCTCTGGCATCGAAAATGCACGTTTTGTTTCTTGGATCAGCTACTGAGCCTTCCGTTGAGTTGACTCTGGGCAACGCTACACTGAATACTTTTGATAATCATAATGATCAGACTTTCTACTTTAGCGCTGAAACTCTGCACATTCTGCTGGGAAACATTTACGCCTTTGCTGCCACACTGTCAGCAGCTGCAGTCTGTGTGTTGCTAAGGAAAATGAAAGCAGTTCATCACTCGGTTATCAACTTTCTCTTTTCCGCCATTGCAATGGCCGAGCTGGCTCCGCTTGCTTTCATTGTCGATGAGTTCGTCGTTCCAGTGGAAGGTTACCTGCCCTACCTGCTCATTGCGCTAGGAACCTTTGCCTACTACAGTCAGCTGACATTGGTGAAGGCAATACAGAAAGAAGAAGCCGGCGTTGTGTCGATTATAAAAGACAGTTCAGAAGTAAGTTTTGTAATAATGATTATAAAATCAATTAACCGTCGTTTCTTTTAGACTGTTTTTTCTTTTCTTTTGGAAATGCTGGTTTTCGGCGTGCCGCCAGATGGTTTTGCAATAGTTGGTGCAGTACTGATCACTTTTGCAGTAACACTAATTTCAATGCGAAACTATGTAGCAGGACTACCAAATGATGATCCAAAACGAAATACCTTTAAACTTCTTACGTATTAAAAATAGTTGCTTAAACTTGTTGAAAATTACTTTTTTGATTGTGTTTTATTCAAAAGAAAACAAGAGCTCAGTTACGCTCGCTTCGCTCGCCACCAACCATTTTACTGTTTATCA